>Ga0194111_10000710_pt1 | contig 40448 bp, 33 predicted proteins | sample TA2KigC300mmetaG_FD_146194 | JGI IMG/M metagenome (GOLD analysis project Ga0194111, IMG submission 146194) | Freshwater microbial communities from Lake Tanganyika, Tanzania - TA2015033 Kigoma Deep Cast 300m | ecosystem: Environmental > Aquatic > Freshwater > Lake | place: Tanzania: Lake...
GCAGGCCGGCCTCTCGGGGCTTGGCCTTCCCGTAGAGGGCCTTCATGCGCTCGACCAGTTCCTCGTCGGTCGGGTTCTGCTCGGCCGGGACGCGGACCAGGACATGGAAGTGATTGGACATGATGCAATAGGTGATGACTTCGAGGCCGCAGAAGGTGGCCAGGCGCCGGAGGAGCCTGACCAAGGTTTCTTTGCCGAGGTCATCCAGGAGGCGTTGCGCGCCGACGATGCGCGAGACGCAGTGGTAAACGGCAGCGCGGTTTTTGACTTTGATTCGCGTCCTTCTCATAGCTGGCAGTGAGACTACACAGGTCGGCTAGTCAATGTCAACAATTATTATTCTGTCAGATTAATCTATACAGTCTATATCGGAGGTAGGGGGGGCGCCGGCAGGGTTGGCCGTGGCCGAGGTTAAGGCGGTTTCGCGGTGGCGGCGGCGGTGGGGTCGGGCGGTGCTGGCCGTTGACCTAGGAGGGTAGCGGTCTTAGAATCGCCGCAACTCAACTCAACCGAAGGACCGAAGATGAAATCTGGAGCCTATGCTGTGGTGGGCGCCGAGCGACAGACCCGGGTGTGGGGGGCGGCGTTTACCTTGATTGAACTGTTGGTGGTGGTGGCGATCATTGCGATACTGGCGGGTTTGTTGCTGCCGTCGTTGTCACGGGCGAAAGGGGCCGGGCAACAGGCAGCCTGCCTCAACAACGTGCGGCAGTTGTCGCTGGCCAATACGATCTACGCGGCGGACCATCAGGATCAGGCGGTGCCGCTGCTCGAATTACGGGGCAACGGGGACATGCAGTTGTGGATGGCCAACCCGCAGTTTCGCGAGGCGATCGGGTACAGCAAGAACGCCAATACAACGGTGCAAACGCCCCGGGATTTTCGGTGTCCGTCCGACCAGGCGATCTTCAACCCGCGCTTGTACGCGTATGCGAACAACCCCTCGCTGCCGAACGAGAGCAACCGGGGGACGTTGACCAGTTACAGCTACAACTTCGAGGATTGGTATCCGTCGGACGGGCGGAGTTGGGCGTTGGCGAGCAAGAGCCACGCGGGGCACAAGCTCAGCGCCGTCGAGCAGCCTTCGGAGAAGCTGATCTTCCACGACGGGCACGATTGGTGGTCGCAGTGGAAGGGGGCGGACTATGTGAGGGGCTGGAACCGGCTTGGGCAGAAGGGCAGCGTGCAGGCCTACAAAGATGCCGGGACGGGCGGGCCGACGCTGTATCGGCACGCTGAAGGGGCCAATCTAGGTTTTTACGACGGGCACGCGGGGCGGTTGCGCAAGGAGTTGGTCTGGAACGCGAAGGACTACACCAGCAACCCGAAGCGGCCGGGGATGTGGGTGGCGCATCTGGACACTTGGAACAGCTACCGGTAGTGTCGCGCCCGCAAGCCTCGATGCGCGTTGTCGACCCGTCGAGTCTGAGGCGCGGGCAGGTGGCCGGCCTGGTCTCGGGCGAGACGAGCGAGCTGTGTTGGGCGGCACGGCATGGCGGGGTGTGAGGGGCGGGGTGTGGCGGAAGCGATTCTGGAGACGCAAGGGTTGGTCAAGCGCTACGGTCGGTTCGTGGCGTTGGATGGGCTTGACCTACGGGTGGAGCGCGGGGCGATCGGATTGTTGGGGCCGAACGGGGCCGGCAAATCCACCCTCATCAAGTGTCTGCTGCAACTGCAGCCGCTGACGGCTGGAAGCGCGCGGTTGTTGGGTCGGGACATTGGCCGGTACGGCGTCGAGATCCGCAAACGGATCGGCTACACGCCGGAGCAAGATTGCCACATCCCGGGCACGGTGGGTTGCGAGCATGTGACGTATTGCGCGCAGTTGTGCGGTTTGCCGTTTCAGGCGGCGCGGCAGCGGGCGCACGAGATGCTGGATTTCGTGGGGATGGGTCAGGAGAGGTATCGGAAGGTGGACACGTACTCGACGGGGATGCGGCAGCGGCTGAAGTTGGCGCAGGCGATCGTGCACGATCCGGAGCTGATTTTTTTGGACGAGCCGACCAACGGGCTAGATCCGCGCGGTCAGGCGCAGATGCTCGAGTTGGTGCAGGGCTTGTGGCGGGTGCATGGGATCACGGTGGTGTTATCGTCGCACTTACTGCATGACGTGGACCGGATTTGCGAGCAAATCATCCTGCTGGCGCGAGGGCGGGTGCAGGTGCACGACACGCTGGCGAACCTCAAGGCGCGCCGGCGCGGCGCGGCGGACGTGGTGGTGGGGCGGGGGCAAGGGGAGTTGATGTCGGCATTTGGGCGGCGGGGTTGGCCCTGCGAGTTACTGCCGAACGGCCATGTGCGGGTGGAGCACGGGGCGGGCGATTTGGGGGTGTTATTGGCGGCGATGCGGGAGTTGGGGGAGGCGCCGTTGGAGGTGATTCCCAGCCCGAATGTACTCGAGGAGATGTTCGTGCGTGCGGTCGAGGAGGCACATGGGGCTGCGTGATCATCGGTACCGGCACTGGGAAGGCCGGCATGAGGGGATCTGGCGCCGTCGGTGGGTGATCGCCGCCGGTGGGCTACGGGGCTGTCTAGGGAACCGGTGGATGCGCTACGTGATCACGTTGTGTTGGCTGTCGGCCTTGGCGCAGGTTGGGATTTTGTTTTGCGTGGGCCAGTTGTTGGTGGCGGAGAGCATCGTGGTCGAGTGGGCGGCGAACCTGAATCCGATGTTACAGACGTTCGTGCGGGGGCTGACGACCTGGCTGGAGCAACACCCGGAGATTTCGGTGCACGTGACGCAGGACCTGCTGTTCTGCTGGTACGCGAGTCTGCTGGCGCCGTTGAGTCTGTTGGCGGTGGCGTTGGCGATTCCGCATTTGATCACGCGCGATTTATCGAGCAACGCCATCGTTCTGTACGCGTCCAAGGCGCTGCGGCGGCACGATTATCTGTTGGGCAAAGCGGGGGTGGTGAGCGGGTTGTTGGGCCTGACCTGGCTGGGGCCGGTGGTGGTAGCGTGGTTGCTGGGCAACTTGTTGGCGCCGGACTGGGGGTTCTTCTGGCACGGCCGGGGGGCGCTGGGGAACGCACTGCTTGCGGTATTGGTCAACCTGGTGGTGTTGGTCTGTGTGGGGCTGGGGGTGTCGGCGGTGTCGGCTCGGGAGAAGGCGGTGGTGGGTTTGTACGTGGTGTTGTGGCTGGTGGGCAATGCCTTCGTGCCGCTGGGGAACCAGACCAAGCCGTGGCTGCGGCACCTCAGCCTGCAATACAATCTGCGGCAAGTCGTGTTGGGGGTGTTTCGGCCGGCGCAGGATCTTCAGACGGCCCAAGACAACGTGCCGATCCTGGGCGACGTGTTGCGGCGGATGGACCAGCGCGGGGCACGGCGGGCGCTGCAGCCGCAGATGGCGGGCACCTGGATCGCGTTGGCGAGCCTCGGCTTGCTTTCGGTCACGATCGTTTGGACTCGCACCAAACCCGAATGAACGCGGTGGTTCATGCCGAGGAGCTGAGTCGATGGTACGGCATCGTCATGGGGCTGAACCATGTCTCCTTCGACGTCGGGCCTGGGCTGGTGGGTTTGGTGGGGCCCAACGGGGCGGGCAAGAGCACCCTCATCCAGATCGTCACCGGCCAACTGCGGCCGAGCTCGGGCACGTTGACCGTGTTGGGCGAAGTGCCGTTTAACAATCCGCGGCTTCTGCGGCGGATCGGTTACTGCCCGGAGCGGGAGGCGTTGCCGCGGGACTTGCGACCGGTCGAGTGGCTTTACGGGTTGGGGCTAATATCCGGGCTAGCGCCGAGCGAGGCGCGGGGGCGAGCGGAGCCGTTGCTCGAGCAGGTGCGTTTGCCGCGCGAGCATTGGGGCAAACGCCTTTCGCAATACTCGAAGGGGATGCGGCAGCGGGTCAAGCTGGCTCAAGCGCTGCTGCACCAGCCGGAGTTGCTGGTCTTAGACGAGCCGATGAACGGCTTGGATCCGCTGGGCCGACAGGAGATGGCGCAGGTGCTCAAGGCTTTAGCTGCCGCGGGGACGAGCATCTTGATCTCGAGCCACATCTTGGCCGAGCTCGAGGCGCTGTGCCGCGACTTTGTGTTTCTGAACTGGGGCCGGGTATTGGCTGCGGGCAGTCGCCAGGAGATCCGCACCGACCTCAGTCACTGGGCGGAGCGACTCCAGGTGCGGTGCGATGAACCGGAGCGGTTGGCGCGGCACCTGTTCGAGGCGGGGGTGTTGCTCGGGTTCGAGTTGGACCCGGCATGCCAAACGCTGCATGTGCAGGTGAAAGATCCGGAGCAGTTTTACGCGCGTTGGCTCGAGTTGTTGCTGGCCAGCGGGGTGACGGTTTACGAGATCCGCAGTGAGAGCCGCTCGCTTCACCAGATCTTCGAGAAAGTGACCGCATGAGCGCCGAGCCCGCAGCACCTGGTCCCGCTTCGACTCCGGCCGGCCCGGATCCCGCCGGTGCCGCGCCGGCGTCGCCGGCGCGGCCGTCCTTTGGGCGGATGCTGCGCGGGCTTTGGGTGTTGACGTGGGGCAGTCTGTTGGCGTGGCGCCGCCTGCCATGGTTGCTGGGTCTGTTTTTGGCCAACCCGCTGCTGGCCTGGCTGAGTATTCCCCGGGAGGGGGGTGAAGCGTACTTGGACTATGTGGGGCATTTGTACCTCGAGCTGTTGGTGCCGCTGCTGTGCTTGGTAGTGGGTGGCGCTTTGATTCGGGACGAGGTGCAGGACGAGACGCTTGGGTTTCTGGTCACGCGTCCGGTGACGCGGGGGCGGTTGTTCCTCGGGAAGTACCTCTGCACGCTGGTGTGGCTGGAGTTGGTGGTGGGCGTGAACACGGCGCTGGTGACCGGTGTGGGTTGGGTGTTGGCGGTGCCGTTGGCGGTGCCGGTGAGCGGTTGGTTGCTTGGTACCGGTGCATTGGCGGTGTTGGTGTACAGCGCGTTGGGGGCGTTGTTCGGACTGATGACGCACCGGTATGTCGTGCTGGGATTGATCTACGGGTTCTTGGTCGAGATCGGCATTGGCCATATTCCGACCAACATCAATTCACTGTCCATGATGCGGCACACGCACACGTTGTTCGCCCAAGCCGCGGCGGTGCAGAGTCAGTTCGACTGGTCGCCGGCCCAACCGGGCAAGGCGGCGCTCTTCATGATCTTGGCTACCGTGCTTGCCCTGGGTGCTGGGGCGGTCCTCATGACGCTCAAGGAGTTCCAGCCCGGGTCGGAATCGGCGAAGGGGTGAGGAGGGGTGTCAGGGGTGGAGGAGTGGCAAGTCCGAGAAGTACCGCCGGAGGTAGCCGCGATCGACGGCAGCCAAGCGGTCAGCCTGGACGCGGGCATGGGCAGCCGCCAGGAAATCCGGGATCCGATGTTGGCGCGGGCCGCCGGCAGTTCGGGAGCATCGCCCTACCACGCCGCAAAAGGTAGGGCTGGACCGCCGGGCCAGCCGCGGGGTCAGTGGGCGAAACGAGGGATCGAACAAACTCGGCGCGCCCGATCTTCCACCGTTTCCGCCGGCGCGCCCAGCGGTCGCGCCCTGCTACCACGCCGCAAAAGGTAGGGCTGGACCGCCGGGCCAGCCGCGGGGCCAGTGGGCGAAACGAGGGATCGAACAAACTCGGCGCGCCCGATCTTCCACCGTTTCCACCGGCGCGCCCAGCGGTCGCGCCCTACCGGGGTCCTTGTTCGTTGCGTAACACCTTGGGCGGCTCGGCGCGAAAGGACTCACCCGCCTGTCAAGCCACCGCGGTAGAGGACGGCTCGAACCTGACGCCCAGCTTGTCCAACGCCGTGTCGAGACCGGTTTGGGTGCTGAACGCGGGAGCCAGTTCCGGGCACACAATCTCGCAGAGGACGAGCTGGCCCTCGCGACGCGCTCGGATCAGGCACTCCAGCCAAGCCCGCGCTTCGGGTTCGCCGTTGAAAATGGCGAGCAGCGCCGAGGAGTCGATTGCCGTCTTCATTTCTCTTCCGGCCCTAAGGGCTCCGGCCCGCGGGTTTGGTTTAGCCATTGCATCGAGGTGCGGCCGAGCCGACCTCGAGCGCAGCCGACGACCGAACGCATCGGGGCCATGAACCGGTAGCGCCGGTTTTCCAACCGGCATCGGGCCGACTGGAAAGTCGGCGGTACGGGAGGTTCATGGGGATGGGGCCAAGCGCCACCCTATTTCTACCGAACAGACGGCGGTCTATGCCACGCGCTCAGCGGCAGCGCGCGAGGAGGGAAGTTGCCTCGCGCAGCCAGGCTTCGTCGGGGAGGGCATAAGGGCGGAAGGTTTCGATGTGGCCTTCGGTTTCGTTGTAGAAGAGGGCCCGATGAAGGCCGAGGGCGCTGGCCTTGGGACTGTCGATGAGGCTGGCGGAGTCGTTGGCGCTCATCTGGAAGAGCACGCGCAGGCCGAACTCGCCCAGTCCTTTCCGGCCGAGGGCGCGTTGGACATTGGCGTAGGTGTCGCAGGTGGCGATGACGTGGAGGCCCTGCGCCGGGCCGTCCCGGAGCAGGTCGCCGAACTGACGACCGGGGTGCGCAGTTGGGTCGGCGGTGTCGGTCGAGAAGCCGAAGTCGTCTTCGCAGCGCAACGCTTTGAACCGGTGGAGGCCGTGGACGAGGAGGAAGACGGCGGGGGCTTGAGGCGGAGTGGAGTCGGCGGGATCGGTTGGGCTGGCGGACTTGATCGTCAGACGGTTGAGGACCGGCACGATCTCGGCGCCGCGAGCGAGGGCGGCGTCATGCGGCAGCGCCCGCGCGACTTGGGCAAGCCACTCACTGTCGCGCGAGCCGGGGGCGCCCCCATCGAACACGAATAGGCGGAGGGCACCTGCGGGGTACTGAGCGGCGAGGGAAATCCATGCGAGGGTCAACAGGGCCAGGGCGGATTCGTCGCGCTGACCGACCAGCAACAGGTGGTGGCCGCTTTGGGGTCGGAACACGGCTTCGGTGGGTCCTTTGATCGAGTTGGGGGCGCCGAGCCAGACGCGGGCGAGGTCAGGCTGGGCGGTGGGCGGGGTGTCGAGGCAGTTTCGAAGGAGGTCGTTGTCGCGGACGTTGGCCGGGGCGTTCCCCTCGAAGACGACGGGACTCGGGTAGGGGCGAGGGCTCTGGCGGGCGAGTTCAGCCACTTGGGCAAGGCGGGCGTCGCGTTCGTGGTTGGGGAGCCAGACGGCTTGGAACGGGCTGTTGCCCTCGAGGGTGCCGCCGGTGTCGTTGTAGATGGCTTCGCCGGGGCGCGACAAGAGCCTGGGCGCGGCGTTGTTTTCGTCCATGATCAGGTAGGCATCGGCCTCGTTGCATTGGAGGGCGATACGGACGACCATTTGGCCGAGGGTCGCGCGCGCCAGGGTGTAAGCGCCCCCGAGGGTTTGCGAGCCGAGCAGGACATGGATGCCGAAGGCGCGGCCTTGGCGGACGAAGCGATCGAGCAGGAGGGCGGCGCTTTGGGCGATACGGTCATCCTCGACGAAGAACTCTTGGAACTCGTCCACGATCAACAAGGTTCTGGGCAGCGGATCGAGGCGGTTGGTTTGCTGGTAGCTGGTGAGATCTTGGGCGCCGTGTTGGCGGAAGAGTTCACCGCGGCGTTTGAGTTCGGCATCGACGCGCTGGAGGACGCTTAGGCCGAACTCGCGGTCGCTCTCGATGGCGACGACGCGCGCGTGCGGCAGGCGGCGTGAGGCGTAACATTGGAACTCGACGCCTTTCTTGAAATCGACCAGGTAGAATTCGACCTGCTCGGGCCGGCACCAGAGGGCGAGGTTGGTGACGATGACATGGAAGAGGGTGGACTTGCCGGAGCCGGTCTTACCGGCGATCAAGCCATGCTGGCGCGTGCCTTGGCCCAGGGCCAGGTACTGGAGCTTGGTGGCGCCGGTCCGGCCGATCGGCACGCGCAGTTCGTGGGTGGTCTCGAGCGTCCAGGCGCTCGATTGGGCCGGGGCGGCTTGGGCGAAGGGCACTTCGACTCGGCTGGAGTCGAGGCTGTCCTGGCCGACGCGTTGGATGAAGGCGGTGACCTCGGCAGGGGGCGGCGGGGTGTCGAGGGTGAGGGCAGTATGTTCCGGTTGGCCTTGGCCTAGGACGAACCGGTCCGCTTGAACGCACAGGCTGACGCTGTTGCGGCGCAGGTCCTCGACGACCGCCTCGGAGGGCGGAGGTTGGCGACGATCCCAATGGATCAGGGTGAACACACCGCAGCGGGCGCCACTGGCGGCGATGCTCAGGAGCCGGCGGGTAGCGGTCTCGCTGAAGTGGACGGGAAAATCGGCGACGACGAGGAAGCGGTATTTCTCGGCGATATGGCCCGCTTGTTGGTTGTAGTCGGTGATGGTGGCGTATTCGTTGCGGAGGTAGAGCTGGATGACCTTCTCGAGGTGCTCGTTCAGCTCCGCCAAGCGCTGCTCGATCTGAGCGGTTTGGGTCCAGATCCGGCCCTGGATCAGGGGCTCGCCATAGTCGGCCAGGTGGGTGATGCCGGCGAAGCTCTGTCCCAAGCCGACCGGATCGATCAGCGTGAAGTGCAGCCGCCCCGGCGGGGCGGACCAGAGGAGCCGGAGGATGACGGCGTTCAAGGCGGCCAGCGCCGGCGCGCGGCCGAAGCTGTCGGTTTCTAGCAGGAGCGAGCCATGGTGCGGGAAGGTGAGCAGCAAGGGCGCGACCAACTCTTTCGGATGGAGGAGTTGCTGCAGGCGGACGGGCAAGGCCGGGCCCGCCCAACGTTCGAGATCGACGTCGAGTTGGCCGAAGCGCAGCGCGTGGATGAATTGGGCGGGCGGTCGCCAGGCGGCCGCCAGGCCGGTCGGCCATTCAGGAAACCAGGCCTCGACCGCGCGCCGGTTCGTCTCGAGCGCAGTGCAGATGGGCTGGCCATCGCGTTGCCAGGCTGCGGCGAGCGCTTGCCAGCGCGCCTCGATCTGGGACTCGATCTGGGCCTGGTTGGCGGCGAGACCTGCGGTCTGGGCAGTTTGTTGGTCGCGGTTTGCGTGTTCGATCCGGGTCCGGGTCGCGCGGTGTTGTTGCTCGGCCCGGTCGAGTTGAGCGCGCTCGAGGCGCTCGAGCCGGTGGGTGGCCCGGGTGGATTGGTCCGCGAGATGGCGCTGGGTATGTTCGCGTTGTTGGCCGGCCTGGGCTTCGACTTCAGCCCAGCGCTGGCGCAACTCGAGCGTGCGCGTTCCATACCGGTCTTCAGCCTGGGCGATTCGTTGCCGGTAACGTTGTTCGGCCCATTGGCTGGCCAGATCGTGATCGCGTCGGAGGTCCGCCAGGCCGAGGGCGATGGCTCGGGCGACGGGTCGAGCTTGGCGGTGCCCGAGCCCGTAGAGGAGGAGGAGCAGGGCGAGTACGCCGAGGGCGGAGCCGAGCAGAGGCGGGTAGGGGACGGGGCCGAACTGAAACTGGATGGCCGCCACGGCATAGGCCGTGTGGCCTAACAGGACGAAGGCGACGCCGTAGGGCAAGGGGACGTAGCGGAAGAGGCGCGGCAGACGGCGTTGGTTGAATTGCCGAAGGCTTATGTCGATGCGGTCCAATTGGGTGCGCAGGTCGGCCAGCCGTTGGGGCTCGTCCGAGCCTGAGTCGGGGCGGGCCTCGGGTTCGAGTTGGGCCAGCCAGCGGAGGAAGCGAGGGTAACCGCGGCAGGCGGCTTGGGCGTCGGTTTGGAGGGCGGCGTGGCGGTCTTGGATTTCGGCGAGTGTCTGGCGGAACTGGCCGTAGGCTTGCTCCGCGGCGGCGAGGTCAGCGGCGCGATTCCGCTCCGTCTGCAGGAGGTCGCGTTGGATTTCGTGGATGCGACGGCCTTCGAGGCTTTCGATGGCCTGGAGCTTGCGTTGGAGGCTGGTCTTGGCGGCGTGCTGGAGCCGCGCCCGGCGGGCAGTAGTCCGGCGGACAATGCGCGCTTGTTCGGCGAGGGCCTGGGCATCGGCTTGGGCGAGTTGGTTGGCGAGCTGGGCTTGGTTCTCGGCGGCCTGGACCTCGACGGATTGGCGCTCGCGTTGGGTGCGGGAGCGGCGGTGGTGTTCGAGTTCGGCGGCTTGGGCTGCGGCATCCTGTAGGGCCTGCCGGAGCCGCGCGAGGCGGTCGAGGGTTTCCGCCACGCCGAGCGGTTTACTGGCAGTCATGCCGGAGTTGGCGATCGAGTTGGGCCAGCTTGTCGATGGCCGCCAGGGTGGCGGTCAACTGGACGGTGAGCGGGGCGAGGTATTTGGCCTCGAAGGCGCGGCTGGGTTGGTCCTGCCAATGGGTCTTGGCTTGATCCCAGTGGTTGAGCAAGCCCCGGGTCAGGGTGGCGAGGTGGGTGCGGCTAGAGTGGAGGCTCATGCGGGGTAGGCGGCGCGGGGGCCGGTGCGGGTTGAGCGCGATCGGCGTAGGCTTCGAGGGAGAGGCTGGAGCGGGTCAGGAGCGCGGTCGCCTGGCGGAGTTCTTGGGTTAAGAGGCCGCGGAGCCGATCGAGTTCTTTGGCCAAGGGCGCCCCTTCGATTTCGTAGCGTCGGGTCCAGAGCTTGAGGCGGTCCAGCTTGTCGCTGGCTTCGGCGACGCGTCGTTTGGCTTGGGCGACCGCGCGTTGTTGGGCGGTGGGGGCGGTGCGGAAGCTGGATGGCTGTTGGGCGCTGAAGAGTTCCTGCTGGGCGAGCTCGAGTTGGTGGGTGCGGCGGCGCAATTCAGCTTCCCAATGAACCCGTTGATCGTGTTGGAGCCAGAGCCGGGTACGGACGAGGTCGTCGCGGACATCGTCGACGGCGAGGGTAGCCTTTTCGAGGTAGACGAGGAGTTGGGAGCGAAAGGTGTCGAGGGCGGCGATGGACGTGACGCGGGCGCTTTGGGTCATGCGGCTAGGGGCGGGATTGGCCGGGGCCTGGAGGGGTGAAGGGCGGGGGGTCGTGGCGCCGGGGAGGGGTCGGGCTAATGTTGGGACAGATACTCCTCGATTCGTTGGGCCTTACGCAGCAGGTAGGGGGTGTGCTGGGTCGAGCTGTGAATGAACTGGCGCAGGGACTTCATGGTCTGCTGGAATTCGCGGGCGAACTTCTCGTGTTCCTGGTCTTGCCAGGTCTCGCTGAGGGCGCTGAAGCGGACCTGCAACGACTTGATGCGCTCTTCGAGGTCGAGGTTAAAGCGGCGCAGTTCATCGGCGAACCGCCGCACGGCCTCCGGGTCCATGATTGCTTGTGCCATGCGGTGGTTGTCTCCGGTCGGCTGAGAGCTCGTTAAGTCTGAGGCTGGTCGGCGAGGGCGCGCTCGGCGGGCGGGCGTGTGCGCGCAGGCGGGGCGCGGTTCTCGGAGCGAGCGGGCGCGCCGGCGCGGGCGGGTCGGCGGCAGGTGTAGACCCAAGCGGGCATCAGGTTCACCACGAAGCGGCGCTGGACGTCGAGGAAGCAATCGTGCAATTCGTGAGCGCCCCGGGGCGTATGGCGGTACTGGACGAAGAGGCCCTGGTCCGCCAGGGTAGTCCGGACGGACTCGATGAAGGCGCGGCGACGGGCGGCGGGGCTGTGGGAGAGGGGCAGGGAGGAGAGCACCGCATCGACATGGGAGACGCCGTGTTCGGCCAAGACGTCCGGGAACCGGAACGCGTCTTGTTTGAGCAAGGCGAGCGTGCCGCGGTGGATTTGGGCGTGGGTCCGGCGGCTGGGGACGCCTAGGGCGTGGCGATTGGCCTCGAGGAGCGCGTCGCTCAACTCGAAGACCAGGAGTTGGTACTCGAGCCCGTCGAGCTTGCGCACCACGGCGCGGGTGATGCAGCCCTCGCCGGCGCCCAATTCGACGATGGTGAGGCGGTTGCGGCGGGGTAGGGCATTGACCACCGCGTCGATCAGGTGGCGTTGCGCCGGCAAGAAGGCGCCCATCCGGCGGAAGGAGGTCAGCGCCTCTTTCAGGAAGATCAAAACGGCCATAGTCTCGGTTCACCGCTGGTAGGCCTTGGAGTGGCTGGACCGGCGAACGCCGCCGGGCGTTGAGGGTCCGCCTGCGGTCATCCCGCACCCACGCGCCAGCGTCGCCGCCGTTGAGCCTGCGGCCAAGGTCTACGAAGGGTGGAGCCTACGCTGAGCGCGGCGAGGGCGTCAAACAAATGCATGCAGGCCGGCCGGGCCGGCCGGGCCGTGGACGGGCAGGATTTGAGTTTGACCGGGTGAGGAGCCGGCCGTTAGGGTGCGCGCTCGCGTTAGGCGTTTGGCTTATGTTTACCACGATTCGCAAGCATCAGACCTGGTTGTGGGCGTTTATTATCGCGGCCACGATCGTCAGTTTCGTCATCTTTTTCACTCCGAATGTGGACCTTTCACCGGGCCAATCGATGCGGTCCTCCGGCTACGGCACCATGAATGGGCGGGCGATTCCCCGCAAGGACTACCTCGAGGCGCGGGTCGAGGCGATGCTCGGTTTCTTCTTCCGCTACGGCACGTTTCCTGACGGGGCCGAGGCGCGGCGGTTCGGGTACAGTCTCGAGCGCGAGACGGCGAACCGGTTGGTGATGATCGACCGGCTCCGCGAGCTCGAAGTCCGGGTCGAGGAGGGGGCGGTGGCGGACTGGATCTTGGACAACTTCAGCGAGGCTCGCCAGGCCACGGTTGCGCGGGCGAACTACGAACGGCTGGTGCGGAGTCCCGAGTTGGGGCGCTACGGCATTACCGAGGCGGACGTGCAGAGGTATATACGGCACCAGATTGGCCTGCAACACTTGGTGGCGGTGGCGGGGGTGATGGGGCAACTCGTGCCCCCGCGCGACGCGGCCGAACGCTATCGGCAGGAGAACGAGACGATCGCGGCCGAGGCGATCGTTTGGAGCGGGTCGGAGTTTCTGCCGCGGGTCACGGTGGACCCCACGGCCTTGGCGCAGTTCTACACCAACCGGCAGAGCGTTTACCGTGTGGCGGAGAAGGCGCAGGTGGACTTTGTGAAGTTTGCATCGAGCAACTACCTGGCCCAAGCGGAGGAGGCGCTCCAGCGCAACACCAACCTGACCGCGGAGCTAGATCGCGAATACCTCCAATACGGTCCGAACGCCTTCACTGGCCCAGACGGTCAGTCGCTGACGGCCGAGGCGGCCAAGCAGAAGATCCGCGAGCGCCGGTTGCAGGAGCAGGCCATGCTGGTGGCACGGCGCGAGGCGGCCAAGTTTGGCAATGAGCTGGACAAGCTCACGCCCCTGACGGCGGAGAGCCTGGTGAACTTGGCGGCGGCCAAGGGGTTGGTGGCCGGGGTGAGCGAGCCGTTCACGGAAACGGAAGGACCCAGCGAGCTGCGTTTGCGCGGCCCGGCCCTCGAGGTGCCTTTCAAGCTCACGGCGGATGCACCGGTGCACGTGGCGCCGCTGCCGGGTGAAGACGGCTACTACCTGATTGCGCTCAAGCAGCGTTTGCCCAGTGTGTTGCCGCCGTTGGACGCGATTCGGACGCGGGTGCTCGAGGAATACCAACGGGATCAAGCGCTGCAGTTGGCCCGGCAAGCCGGCACGCAAGTGGCGTCGGCGATCACCAATGGCTTGGCCCAAGGCCGCGCCTTTAGCGAACTCTGCGCCGAGGCCAACGTGATGCCGATCGCGCTGCCGGAGTTTTCCTTGTCCGCGCGCTCGCTGCCGGGGCTAGACCCGCGGCTGGATCTGAGCCAGGTGCGCATGGCGGCGTTGGCGTTGCGCGCGGGGCAAGCGAGCGAGTTTCGGCGCACCGCCGACGGCGGGTTCCTCTTGCACGTGCGGGCGCGCACACCGGTCAGCGAAGCCGAGCTCAAGGAGAAACTGCCGGATTACTTGGCCGCCGCGCGGCAATCGGAACAGTACGAAGGGTTCGACGAGTGGTTCCGTCACCAGCACAAGCTGACGGGCATCGACACCATTCGCGGGCGCGATGACGAGGGACCGCTCGAGTAAGGGCAGGGGAGGGCAGGGGAGGGCAGGCATTGCCGGCCTAGGGCCAGGCGGCTTCAGCCGCGTCGGGCCGTTGCGAACATCCGGTCCAGGTTGGCGAAGGGCGTGTCGATGGCCAAGGTGCAACCTGAGCTGAGGACAAAGCGGGCGCGACCGCTCGCCCGAACGACCGCCAAGGCGTCGCGCGTGGCGCGCTCGACCTCGGCTGGTGTGCCGCGCGCGAGCAGTCCGACCGGGTCGAGGTTTCCCCAGAGGGCGATGGACGTCGGCACGGTGCGGCATGCCGCGCCGAGGTCGACTTGGTGATCGAGTTCGAGCACATCTGGCCCCGCGGACGCCAGGTCGGCCAGGATCGCGCGGGTGTCGCCGCAGAGGTGGAGCGAGACGGGCTTGCGAGTGGCGGCTTGGAGGGCCTGGATCAGGCGCCGCTCGAAGGGGAGGGCGACGGCCCGGTACCGCTGGGGTCCGAGCAGGCCGGCGGGGGAATCGCCGCCGCTGAGCAGGTGAGCGCCGGCGTCGCTTAAGGCGCGCCCGTACGCCAGGCCGTATTCGAGGCCGCGTTCCATGAGCGCGGCGACCAGGTCGGGGTCGTCGTGGACGGCCAGCATGATGCCGTCGAGCCCCATGAGGGCCGCCGCCAGCGAGAAGGGGTACTGGTCGAAGCAACCCACCACGCAAACCTGGCGACCCAAAGCGGCCACGACGCGGCCGAGGGCCTCGATCATGAGCGGGTAGCGGCCTTGGGTTTCTGGGTCCGGAGGCGGGATCCTCGCGAGATCGTGGCGAGACCGGACCCGTGGCGGCCCCAGGCCGCACCACGGTTGCTCGGGCCCTGGGGAGCCGACGGTGGCGCCCATGGCTTGCGCGCTGACCCAGGTGTCGGCTGACACCCAGACCGCGTCGGGTTGGAAGCGCTCGTAGTAACGGAGGACGGACTCGGCCAAACCGCGGGCCTGGGCCGTGTAGGTGTCGAGGGAGACCCCGGCCGCCCGCGCGCAGAAGTGCACGGCCAGTGGGCCGACGGGCACGGCGGCACCGGGGAGGCCGTGCAAGGCGGCGTGGACTCGCTGGTGAGCGGGCGCCATGAATGGGCGGAGTGTGGCGGAGGCCGGGTGGGAAAGGAAGGGGCAAACACTTTGCCCTTTCCAGCGGCTCGATCGCGGTTATCCTGCCTGGACGTTGGCTTTGGCAAGGGTGGGGGACGGACCGCTGCGCGGGCTGGGGGCCGGCCCGGCCGGTGGCGCGGCCCCCGGGAGCCAAAGCCTTTTGCGGCTGACGATGGACGTAGCACACATACGCAATTTCAGCATTATTGCGCATATCGACCACGGGAAGACCACGTTGTCGGATCGGCTCCTGCACCGCACGGGCACGATCGCCACGCGGGATATGCAGGCGCAACTGCTCGACTCGATGGACCTCGAGCGGGAGCGGGGCATCACGATTAAGGCGCATCCGGTGACGATGCTGTACCGGGCGCGCGACGGGGCCACGTACGAGTTGAACCTGATCGACACGCCTGGCCATGTGGATTTTGCGTACGAGGTCTCGCGCAGCCTCAGCGCGTGCGAGGGGGCGCTGTTGATCATTGACGCGGCCCAGGGGGTCGAGGCGCAGACCGTGGCCAACGTGCATCTGGCGATGAAGCAGAATCTGGCGATCATCCCAGTCATCAACAAGATCGATTTGCCGCATGCGGACGTAGGACAAACCAAGGCGCAACTCGAGGAGATCCTCGCCATCCCCGGCGAAAGCGCCATCTTGGCCAGCGCCAAGGAAGGGATCGGGGTCGACGAGATCCTCGAGGCGATTGTGGCGCGGATTCCGCCGCCGGTGCCGACGGGGGCGCCGTCGTTGCAGGCGCTCTGTTTCGATTCCTACTTCGACACGTACAAAGGAGTGGTGACCCACGTGCGGATCTTCAACGGCCGAGCCCGGGCGGGGATGGCGGTCAAGCTGCTCTTCTCGGGCAAGAACTACGAGATCAAGGAAGTGGGCAGTTTCAATCCCAAGCCGTATGAGCGCGAGCAGCTCGAGGCGGGCGAGACGGGGTACATCACGGCGAACATCAAGAGCCCGAAGGACGTGAAGATGGGGGACACGTTCACCGAAGCGCGAGTTCCCTCGCCGGCGTTGCCTGGGTTTCAGGAGATCCACCCGATGGTCTTCAGCGGGTTGTACCCGATCAACACCGCCGACTACGAGCATCTCAAGACCAACCTATCGAAACTGCAGCTCAACGACTCGGCCTTTGTCTACCAAGCCGAGAGTTCGGTGGCGCTGGGGTTTGGCTTCCGGTGCGGTTTCCTGGGCCTGCTGCACATGGAGATCGTGCAGGAGCGGCTGCGGCGCGAGTACGACATGGACATCATCGCGACGTACCCGAGCGTGGTGTACAAGGTGCGGTTGACGGGGGCGGAGCTCAAGGAGATCGACAATCCGGCGTTTCTGCCCGAGGCCAATGCCATCGAGGAAATCCAGGAACCGACGGTCAAGGCGTTCATCATCTGCCCCAACGAGTACATCGGCGACATGATGGCGTTGGTCTCCGAGAAGCGGGGCCTGCTCGACCACACCGAGACGCTCGACACGCGCCGGGTGATGATGACTTGCCTGTTGCCGCTGAACGAAATCCTGATCGATTTCCATGACCGGATCAAGAGCCTCACCCGCGGCTACGGCTCGATGGATTACGAACACGCCAGCTACCAGAGCTCGGACATGGTCAAGCTGGACCTGCTGGTCAACGGCGAGGCGGTGGACGCCTTTTCGTGTATCGTGCACCGCAGCAAGGCCGAGACGCGCGGTCGGGCGTTGGCCGCCAAGCTGAAGGAAGTCATTCCCCGACAACAGTTCGCCGTGGCCATCCAGGCCGCGATCGGCGGCAAGATCGTCGCGCGCGAGACGGTCAGCGCGTTTCGCAAAGACGTGACCGCCAAGTGCTACGGCGGGGACATCACGCGCAAGCGCAAGCTGCTCGAGAAACAGAAAGAGGGCAAGAAACGCATGAAGGCCATCGGCTCAGTGCACATCCCCCAAGAAGCCTTCATCCAAGTGCTCAAAGCCTAGCATGAATCTGAGGTGGTTTTGGTCTAAGACCGTCCGGCACGCCAGCGACCTGCGGAGCCGGGTGCAGGCCGAGTTGAACGCGCAGCGCGACCTGCTCGCGCCGCAGGCGGTCCAGCACGTGGCCACGGCGCTGGCCGAGTTCCGGCCCACGCTGCGGGGGGCGCGGGACGATGCGGCGCTGCAGCAGGCGATGGAAAAACTCGAGGAGAAGGCGACCAAGTGGCTGCGGCCGTATCCGGCCGCCAGCACGCGCGAGAACCTGAAGGAGTTCCTCTCGAGCGGTGTCCTGATCCTGAGCATCTTCAACTTCTTCATCCAACCGATGAAGATCCCCAGCGGCTCGGCGCAACCGACGCTCTACGGCAACGTGGTCACCGACCTGCGCCCCGATCCCGAGGCCGCTATCCCTGGGCGGGCGCAACGGTTCATCGATTGGTTCCGCGGCATCGATTACCACCGCTGGACCGCCCCGCAGGATGGGTCCTTGCGCATCGAACCGGTGATGACCACCTTCGGCTTCATCAAACGCCAACGGTTTGGCGTCGGCGAGGAGTCGTACGTATTCTGGTGGCCGCCGGATAACCTGGACCGCCTCTGCGGCGTGCATTCGGGCCAGCTCTTTCGCCAGGGCGAGACGGTGCTCAAACTGAGGATCTCGAGCGGCGACCGGTTGTTTGTGGACCGGTTCACCTACAACTTCCGCCGGCCGGAACGGGGTGAGATCATCGTGTTCACCTCGACGGGTCTGGAGGACTTGATCCAAAACACGCACTATATCAAACGGCTTATCGGGCTACCGGGCGAGAAGGTGCGCCTGGGCAACGATCGCCATGTCTACATCGATGGGGAGCGCCTGGACGCCAGCACGCCGCATTTTGCGAACGTCTACACCTTCACGGGTCCGCCGCAGGAGAGCGTCTATTCCGGTCACGTGAACGACGCCGTAGCCCTGCGCCACCTCGGACGCAGCCTGGCCCGTCTGTTCCCGAATGAAACCACACAGTTCACTGTGCGCCCGAACCATTACTTGGCGTTCGGCGATAACACCATGAACAGCTTCGACGGCCGGGCCTGGGGCGATTTCCCGCGAGAGAAGGTGGTGGGCAAGGCCCTGTTCGTCTTCTGGCCGTTCACGGAGCGGTTCGGCCCGGTGGCCTATCGGTGAGGTGGCCCTTGGCGATCTGGTACTGGTTGCGGTCGCGCACCGCGCGCCAGGCGATGGAACTGCGCCGGCACATCCGCCGGCTCCTGCGCGCCCAGTCCGACCGGTTGCCTCCGGAGGGGAACGCCGAGGTCGCAGCCACCCTGGCTGCACTCGAGGCCGCCTGGACCTCCGGCGCCAGCCCCGCCGACGTGCGCGCCCAGATGCGCGCCACGCAGGAGCTGGCTGACCGGTGGCTCGTCGACTCCTCGAAATCGCGCGTGCGTGAGTCGTTCGAGATGGTGTGGGTGGCCCTCATCATCGTGCTTGCGCTGCGGAGCTTCGTGGCCCAGCCCATGACGATCCCCACCGGGTCCATGCAGCCCACGCTCTTCGGCATTACCCTGACCGACCTCCGCGAAGGCGGCGACACCGCCATCCCCGGTCTGAGCGCCCGGTTGGCCGACCGTTGGCTGCGCGGCCGGACCTACCATCGGGTCGTGGCGCGCAGCGGCGGTTACCTGCGGAGGGTGCCTCCGCCGGAGCCGGTCGTTCCGTTTCTGGGCGTCTTTCCTTCGCTGCAGAAGCAGCGCTTCCAGATCGGCGAGTCTTGGTACACGGTCTGGTTGACGCCGGGCGAGCTGCCCAACCCCCTAGGGGTCAAGCCCGAGCACGCCTTCCTGTTCTATGCCGGCGTGCGCCCCGACCGCCTCTACCGCTCCAATGACCTGGTGCTGCAGGTGGCGGTCGACGCAGGCGATCATATCCTCGTCGACCGCTTGAGTTACAACTTCCGACGGCCTCGCCGCGGCGAGATTGTGGTCTTCCAGACGCACGATGTGCCCGAGATGCCCGGCGGCACATACTACATCAAACGGTTGGTCGGGCTCGCCGGCGAGAGGGTGCGCATCGGCAACGACCGCCATGTGTCCGTCAATAGCCAGCGGCTCGATGCCACCACGCCACACTTCGAGAACGTCTACACCTTCTCGGGTCCGCCGCGCGATAGCCACTACTCGGGCCACCTCAATGAGCTTGCCGCTCGCCGTTACGGTTTGCGGCTGGGAAGCCTAGTGAAGCAGTTTCCCAACGGCTCAGCCGAATTCACGGTTCGGCCTGGGCACTACTTGGTTTTGGGCGACAACACCGTGGGCAGCGTGGACAGTCGGCAATGGGGCGATCTGCCGCAAGAGAACGTCGGCGGCCGGTTTGGACTGGTCTACTGGCCGTTGGGCCGGCGGTTTGGCTGGGGCCAGCGATGATGCAGGCACCCCGCACCCTGAGCGTGGCGGAGGGCGGGCGGCCACGTCTGCTGAGCGGATCTGACGACGCGCGCCCCAGGAGGAGTTTGAAGGGTTCACCTGCGACCGCGAGTATTGGGGAGGTCGCTGAGGATTCGGGAACGTGCCAGTGCCGGGGCCACGCCGCGCCTCAGACCGAAGGCAGCAGCCCATCTTAAGCGCACAATGTTTGTTATATTTAATTCAGAATGCCGCTCGGGTCGGTTCTTTTGCCGGTCGGTCGGTCAACCTAGCCCACCCCGCAGGTCCGATCCCAGCCATTCCCCAATCGCCTGATGCGATCTTGTCATCGACGGCTGTCTCGCGGTAGGGCGCGCAGTCCTCTGCGCGCCGCGGCCTCGACTGTCCACCGTGGGTTGCGGCGCGCAGAGGACTGCGCGCCCTACCGCCAGCTTCTAGTCGATCTTGGTGAGTTATGAGTCGCTCCAAGCCCATGACCGGCGTTCCGTCCCGTTCGAGTCCCGACCCGAGCCTCACTCGCGCGCTGCGGACTGCGTACCGGTCGATGCGCGGGCATTACGGCCATTTGTCCTGGTGGCCTGGCGAGACGCCGTTCGAGGTCTGTGTCGGCGCCATTCTGACTCAGAACACGAGCTGGAAGAACGTCGAGCGAGCCATCCAGAATCTGAAGGCGGAGGGCCTGCTCGAGCCCCGGCGGCTCTACGGGCTTCCGGTTGACCAGCTTGCGGTCCGGTTGCGGCCGGCCGGTTACTTCAATGTGAAGGCGCGGAGGCTGCGCGAGTTTCTGCGGGTGTTAGTGGACGGGCACGGCGGCGATCTGGACCGGTTGTTTGCCGGGCGGACCGTCGAGGTGCGGGAACGGCTCTTGGCGATTCGCGGGGTTGGGCCTGAGACAGCGGACAGCATGTTGTTGTATGCGGGCGGGCATCACTCCTTCGTGGTGGACGCCTATACGAAGCGGATCTTCCTGCGTCACGGTTGGTGCTCGGCGACGGCCCGCTACGACGAGCTACAGCGGCTGTGCGCGGGCGCCCTGAGCCAGAAGACTGGGGATCGGCGGCTGGATTATTGGCAGGACTACCACGCCCAACTGGTGATAGTGGGCAAGGATTTCTGCCGAGGCCGCGGCCCGCGGTGTGCGGGTTGCCCGCTGGAGTCGTTGCTGCCGGGCGGCGGGCCGCGGGTGTAGCGGCGGTTGGTTTGCGTGGCTGCCTGTCCGGGTTACTGATGAGAGCCAGGTATAGACTACAGCCAGTTGGTAGGGCGCGCAGTCCTCTGCGCGCCGCAAACCGTGGTGGGCACAGGAGGCCGCGGCGCGCAGAGGACTGCGCGCCCTACCGCCGACTTGTCGTCCATCTTGGTGACTCATGAGTGGGGTTGGGGTTGGCGGCTTGTGTTTGGCAAGGAGTTTGCTATTTTCCGGTCGCGGAAACGCCTGTGATGAGTCGGGACGCCCTGGTCATTGTACCCACGTACAACGAGCGCGAGAACCTCGAACCGCTTGTGGGCCGGCTCCTGCGTCTGCCCGCGTCGGTGGATCTGTTGGTGGTGGACGATAACTCTCCGGACGGGACGGGGGAAGTCGCGGAGCGGTTAGCGAGTGCGCAGAGCTCGGTTCATGTGCTGCATCGGCCGGGCAAGGAGGGGTTGGGTCGGGCCTACTGTGCTGGGTTTGCGTGGGCGTTGGCGCGCCCGTACCAGTTCATTCTCGAGATGGACGGCGATTTCTCGCACAACCCGGACGACATCCCGGCCTTTTTGTCGGCGGCGGAGCAGGCGGACTTGGTGTTAGGGTCGCGATACGCGCGGGGCATTCGGGTGATCAACTGGCCGCTGAACCGGCTCTTGCTGAGCTTGAGTGCGGGCAAGTATGTGCGTTGGGTGACCGGGATGCCGTTTAGCGATCCCACGGGCGGGTACAAGTGTTTTCGGCGGACGGCCCTCGAGACGATCGACTTGGACCGCGTCCATTCCAACGGTTACAGCTTTCAGATCGAGCTCACGCACCGGATCTGGCGCCAGGGCCTGCGGGTGGTCGAGGTACCGATTGTCTTCACGGACCGGTTCCAGGGCAGCTCGAAGATGTCGTGGGCGATCGTGCGGGAGGCCTTTTGGATGGTCTGGCGGTTGTGGCTACAGAACGGGCTGCGGCGCTCCCCTGCCCCGGCGCGCTGATCCGGGGTGCGTAGGCGCGGCTGGGCCTCAGAGCTGAGGGCGGACTCGGATGAGGGATTTGACGGCGCGATTGCCGGTGGCCATCGCGCGAAAGAGCTCCGGCAAGCGCTCCAGTTCGCATTGGCCATCGACGAAATCTGCGGCCCGCACCAAGCCTTGCTCGACCAATTCGAGCGCCCGGCGGATGGTTCGCGGGGTGTGGTGGAAACTGGCCAGCAGCGCCAGGCTCGAGTAATGGAGCAGGCCGGTGTCGAAGGTGACTTGGCTTCCGGCCGGGCAGCCGCCGAAGAAGTTCACGCGTCCCCCTTTGCGCACCAAGCGGACGGCGGCTTCCCAGGCCTCGGGTTTGCCTACCGCCTCGAAGACCACATCATAGTCGTGGGACGAGGCTTGGCGCACCGCGGCGGCCAGGTCCGAGGCGGCGCTGACGTCGATGACTTCCGCCGCGCCGAGGCGGCGGGCGACCGCCAATCGCGACGGGCGTCGTCCCGCGACGGTTACTGGGCAACCTTGGGCGCGGGCGAGGAGGGCGAACATCAGCCCGATCGGTCCCGCGCCGAGGACGAGCACGCGTTCGCCCGGTTCGAGGCGGGTATCGGCCAGGCCTTGAACGACACAGGCCAAGGGTTCGACGAGCGCCGCATCGGCAAAGGCCGTCTCGGGCCGGAGCCGCAGCAGGTTCGTGAGCACGACGCGGGCTGGGACGGTGAGGTACTCGGCGTAGGCCCCGTTGAGGAACTGGAGATCGGCGCAGAGATTCTCCTGCCCTTTCTGGCAATGGAAACAGGCGTTGCAGGGCGCCGAGTTGGCTACCCCCACCCGGTCCCCGACTTGCCAACCCTCGACGGCCGGTCCCACCTCCGACACCACCCCCGCCAGTTCGTGGCCGAAGACGGCCGGCGGGACGATCATCTTGGCGTGGTAACCGCGGCGGTAGACTTTGAGGTCGGTCCCGCAGGTGAGGGCGGCATGGATTTGGATCCGGATCTCGCCTGGCTGCAGGGGCGATAGGGGGACCTCCTCGATGCGCACATCCTCTTTTCCGTACAACACGGCGGCCTTCATGGGCGGAGGATAGGGGTGGGGCACGCGTGGTTCAACGGCCAAAGGGGGGCAAGCCGGGCGCGGGGCGCATCTCAGGCTTATTTGAGGGGATGCCCTGGTGAAGGACTGATCGAGTGATTCCGGCTCAGGAGATGACTGGCCAAACGCGGCACTTGGACCCAGGGCGCCAGCAGGAGTCGGCTGTTGTTGGCCAGGCGGTGGAGGCGCTGCTGGCGGGTGGTGGCGTCCCACCCGAAACAGGAGCGTGCGCGCGGCCATGTCCTTGAGCTGTCCGGTGCCGTTACGCCACTGCCACTTCTCAGCTACTAGAGTTCCGAACAAGATGAGAATATTCTCCCCGACCCCGCTTACCCTTCCGCGCCCTCTTCCCTCACGCCATACCTCCTTCTTTCGCCAACACCTAAACCCCTCCCGTCACGTTCTCTCTCCTCTCCGCCAAAAAAGTGAGATGCGCCCTCCGGCGCGGGCGGGCTGGGCTAACCCGCAGGGTTGCATCCTGGAGTCTGCTGGTTAGGATGACGGGCGCTCGTCAGCCATGAACATCTCAAAGCAGACCGTCTTGGGCCAACCCTCCTGGCAGGCCGCCTCGTCCGAGGTCGAGTTCTTCATCACGGAAATGGGGGGCCACCTGGGCCCGGCCACCTTCTTTCGCCGGCGCCGTCGTTGGCAGCCGTTTGCGGTGGCGCCCTGGGCTGAGGAGGGGAACCTGGCGGAGCAACCGTCCATTTTGCGCGCGCTGCGGGGCGATTTCTTCTGCATGCCCTTCGGTGGGAACGCCACGCCTCATCGCCGCGAGCGGCACCCCATCCATGGCGACACCGCCAACGAACCGTGGGCGCTCGAGGCGATCGAGACCCAGGGCGAACGCACCGTGGCGCATCTGTGCCTCGAGACTCGGGTCCGCGCGGGGCGCGTGGACAAGCAGATCGCGCTCGTGCGCGGTCACAACGCCCTCTATTGCCGCCATGTGATTTCGGGGATGACCGGGCCGATGTGCCTCGGCCATCACGCCATGCTGCGGTTCCCCGAACCGGCCGAGAGCGGGCGCCTCTCGACCAGCCGATTCGTCCTGGGCCAAGTCGCTCCGCTACCGACCGAGCAACCGGAGCAGCGCGGTTACTCGTTGCTGGTCCCGGGGGCCGAGTTCGACTCCTTGAAGCGCGTGCCGACTGTCACGGGCCAGACGACCGACCTGAGCCGCTACCCGGCCCGGCGCGGCTACGAAGACATCGCGATGATCGTCAGCGATGTCGAGGTGCCCTTTGCGTGGACGGCGGTGACCTTTCCCGGCGAAGGCTGCGTGTGGTTTGCGCTCAAGGACCCGCGGGTACTGCGCCAGACGGTGTTCTGGCTGTCGAATGGCGGGCGGCACTATCCCCCCTGGAACGGCCGTCATGTCAACGTGATGGGCCTCGAGGAGGTCACCGCTTATTTCCACTACGGCCTGGCCGAGTCGGTTCAGCCCAACCCCATCTCGGCCCGCGGCTTTCCGACCTGTGTCACGCTCGAGGCGCAGCGGCCCCTGACCGTCAACTACATCATGGGCGCCGCCGAAGTCTCGGACGGCTTCGATCGCGTCGTGGCCATCGAGCCCGTCCGCGAGGGCAATGCCGTCACCCTCCGTTCCGGCAGCGGCCGGTCCAAGACGGTGCCGCTGGATGTCGGGTTTCTCGCCGGGAGCTGAGTCGGACACCTCCCACGACCTGGCCCAGTTTCGAGATGGTGGTCCCCTGCCCTGCTCTGCAGGTGGCCACGCCAGACTCTCCCGCGATGAACTCTGCGCCGCTGAACATTGAAGATCCGGTTGCGCTCGAAGGCTATCTCCGCGGCCGCGGCCACATCGGTGCGGGCGAATCGGTCCAGGTCCGTGTCCTTGCCGGGGGCGTCTCGAATCGCACGGTGCTCGTCAAGCGCTCCGGCGGGTCGGCGTGGGTGCTCAAACAGGCCCTGGCGAAACTCCGCGTCGAGGCCGACTGGCGCTGCAGCCCGGCCCGGGTGCAGCGCGAGGCGTTGGGGCTGCGGCGGTTGGCCGAGTTGCTTCCACCGGGCGCCGTGCCCGTTTTTCTTTTCGAAGACGCCGAGCAGCATGTGCTCGCGATGGAGGCGGTGCCGGAGCCGCACGCCAACTGGAAGAGGTTGCTGCTGGCGGGGCGTTTGGAGACGTCATTGTGCGTGGCCAGCGCTCGGCTCCTGGCGCAGATCCACGCCGGCGCCAGCGCGCGCGCGGCGGTCCTGGAGCCGGAGTTCGCCGACACTTCCTTTTTCGAGACGCTACGCCTCGAGCCGTACTATGGGTTCGCGGCCGAGCGACTGCCGGAGGCGGACACGTTCCTGCGCCAACTCATCGCGCGAACGCGGAGCCGCCGGCGGACGCTCGCCCACGGAGATTTCAGTCCGAAGAACCTGTTGGTGCACGGTGGCCGGCTGGTCCTCCTGGACCACGAGGTGACGCACTGGGGCGATCCGGCCTTCGACGTGGGTTTCTTCCTGACGCACCTGTTGAGCAAAGCGCATCATTTACCGGCGGACCGTTCGCGGTTCGCGGAGGCGGCGCACCAATGGTGGGAGACCTATGGCGCGCAGACGGCCGGGCAACACTGGGCGGTCGGCCTCGAGGCCCATGCCGCCCAGCACACGCTCGGGTGTCTGTTGGCTCGGGTTGCTGGCCGGTCTCCCCTCGAGTACCTCGAGCCGGCCGCGCGCGTCCGCCAACAGGAAATCGCCGTTGAGCTCACCCGCGCCTGTCCCTCGACGCTCCCTGCGCTGATCGCGCGCTTCATGCTATGCCTATCCTCCGCCGCCTAACCGCCCTCGAGATCCTGGACTCCCGCGGCCGTCCGACGGTCAACGCGCGTTGCGAGTTGGACGGTGGCTTGGCGGCCGAGGCGTCGGTCCCGGCCGGCGCTTCGACCGGCAAGGCCGAGGCGCTGGAACTCAGGGACCGCGACTCGGCGCGTTACCGCGGTTGGGGTTGCCGCAAGGCGGTGGCGGCGATTAACCGCGAGCTCAACGCCGCGCTGGCCGACCAATCTTTCGCCGAGCAGCGCGCCTTAGACCAACGCCTGATCGAGTTGGACGGCACGCCCAACAAGGCGCGGCTGGGGGCCAACGCGCTCTTGGCGGTGTCCCTGGCCTTCGCGCGGGCGGTGGCCCTCGAGCGGCGCGTGCCACTGTATTCGCATTTGGCGCAGATCCTGGGCAGCCCCCTCGCCACCCTCCCCCGCCCCACGATCAACCTCTTCAGCGGGGGCAAGCATGCCGGCGGCCAAGTGCCCATCCAAGATGTGCTCGTGGTGCCGGCCGCGGCCCGCACGATGGACGAGGCGTTGGCCGTCGCCTTCGAGGTTTACCAGTGCGCCGCGGAGTTGGTCCTGCGCCAATACGGCATGCGCGCCCTGAAAGCCGACGAAGGGGGCCTGGCCCCGCCGTTTCCCACGGCCGAGGCCATGTTGGCGGATGCGGTCGCCGCCATCGAGGCTGCCGGTCTGGCGCCGGGGCTCGAGGTGGCACTTGCCGTAGACGTTGCCGCCAGCCATTTTTTCCAGGAAGACCATTACCTCTGGAGCGGCGCCGCTCTCGCGCGGGGTGAGTTGGTCGATCGCCTCGAAGGTTGGGTGCGCGACTATCCCATTGTCAGCCTCGAAGATGGGTTGGCTGAGGAAGACTGGGCCGATTGGCCGCAGCTAGTCGCCCGGTTGGGCAACCGGGTGTTGGTCGTGGGCGACGATCTGCTTTGCACGCAGCCGCACCGCATCCAACGCGCGATCGAGAGCCGCGCCGCCAACGCGCTCCTGCTCAAGGTCAACCAGGTCGGCACCCTGAGCGAAGCGGCCACAGCTTGTCGATTGGCGCGCGAGGCGGGTTGGCAGGTCACGATCAGCGCGCGCAGCGGCGAGACCGAGGATCATTGGCTGGCCGATCTCGCCGTCGGCTGGCGTGGCGATCAGATCAAGATCGGCTCGCTCACCCAATCCGAGCGCCTGGCCAAGTACAATCGCCTCCTCGCCATCGAGTATCAGACCCAGTTGCCCTTGGTGGCTTGGCCGGGGAATCCCGTTGCCCCCAACTGAGGATTCGGGGGCCTGCGACGCCGCGCCACGGTTCGGCTTGCGCCTGGCTGAAAAGACGCTATCACCTCACGGATGCGATTGGCGTCACGCTCCCCTGCCCTGCTCTGGTTCGGCCTGCTGACCTGGGCCGCAGCCCTAAGCGCACCGGCGTCGGACCCCGCCCCCGCCGCCGCCGACCTGGCGCACGCCTGGGCGGCCCTGCCCTCTCTGCCGACCCAGGAAGCTGAGCTGCCGCCGTCCGACTGGCTGGTGCGGCCAGGATCGGTTGCGGCGGGGGTCTTTCGCACCGCGGAGACCAACGAGATCGCGCTCGCCAATGGACTCATCCGGCGCACCTTCCGCGTCGCCCCCAACGGCGCCACGGTTGGGTTAGACAACTTGATGACGGGGGCGTCGCTCCTGCGGGGCGTCAAGCCGGAGGCGCTGTTGACCGTGGACGGTACCGAGCACAGCGTGGGCGGCCTGGTGGGGCAACCGAATTATGCGTACCTCCTGCCCGAGTGGCTGGCCCGACTCGAGGAGGATCCGAAGTCATTCGCGCTCGAGCGTTTCGCCGTGGGCCGTCCGCAAGCGCCCTTGGTTTGGCGGCGCAAGCGTCCCAGCCAAGATCTGCCCTGGCCGCCACCGGGCGCCACGCTCGAATGCGAGTACGCGGGTCGCGCGGACGGCGTGCGCGGTCTCACGATTCGGCTGCACTACGAGCTTTACGACGGGTTGCCGGTGCTCGGCAAGTGGCTCTCGGTGAGCAACGGCAGCCCTCGCGCGGTGACCATCGACCGGCTCGCTACCGAGGTCCTGGCCCTGGTCGAAGCGGAGTCGGCCGTGGACACTCGCCCCACCAACAAGTGGCGGTTGCCGCCGATCTCGGTGATGAGCGACTATAGCTTCGGAGGCATGGACCCGGTCACCGCCAGCCGTGTCACGGAGTGGTTGATCGACCCGGAGTTTAAGACCCAGGTCCATTACGCGCGCCAGACCCCTTGCCTCTTGGTCTGTCGCCCCCCGCTCGGCCCCGGGGTCCGGCTCGAACCCGGCCAAACCCTGGACTCTTTCCGCGTATGGCTCGTCGTCCATGATAGCGACACCCGCGAACGTCAGGGTTTGGCCTTGCGCCGGGCCCAACGCGCGCTGGCGCCTTGGCTGACGGAGAACCCGCTCATGATGCATGTACGCAGCGCGGATACGCCCACCTTCCGGCGTGCCGTCGACCAGTGCGCGGCGGTGGGGTTCGAGATGATCATCTACACCTTCGGCAGCGGACTCAACATGGAGAACCTCGATCCGGCCTACGTCGCGCGGATCAAGGCGGACGTCGACTACGCCCATGCGCGCGGGATCGAGGTGGGCGCCTACTCCCTGTTCAGCAGTCGCCGCATCGACGACGCCAACGACGTGATCCACCCGCAGAGCGGCAAACCGGGCGGCGCCATCTTCGGGCATGCCCCCTGCCTGGGCAGTCGCTGGGGCCAGGAATACTTGCGCACCATTCGGACCTTCCTCGAACAGACCGGGCTGGACCTGCTCGAACACGATGGGCCGTACCCGGGGGATGTGTGCGCCTCGACCCTGCACCCTGGCCACCTCGGCCTGGCCGACTCCCAATGGACCCAATGGCGCGCCAGCGCCGCATTCTACGGTTGGTGCCGCAGCCGCGGCATTTACGTCAACGCCCCCGACTACTACTTTTTCACCGGCTCGAACAAGACTGGCATGGGCTATCGCGAGGACAATTGGTCGCTGCCCCGCGCCCAGCAAATCCTCCACGGCCGCCAGAACATCTACGATGGCACCTGGGAGAAGACGCCCACGATGGGCTGGATGTTTGTGCCCCTGACCGAATACCACGGTGGCGGTGCGGCGGCCACCCTCGAACCCCTGAGCGCGCACCTAGCCGATTACGAAGCCCATTTGGCAAACAACCTGGGCGCCGGCGTTCAGGCGTGCTACCGCGGCCCGCGGCTCTACGACACGGAGGCGACCCGGGCGCTGGTCCAACGCTGGGTGAGCTGGTTCAAGCAGTACCGCGACATCCTCGAGTCCGACCTCATCCATCTGCGCCGCGCCGACGGGCGCGACCTGGACTACTTTCTCCACGTCAATCCGCAGCTCGCTCGGTGCGGCTTGGCAATGATCTACAACCCGCTCGGCGTCGAGGTCCACCGCACCTTGACCCTTCCTCTCTACTACACCGGGCTCACCGAGTGGGCTTCGATACGCGAGCAGGAAGAACCGCCGCAACGCTACCGGTTGGACCGCGAGTTTCGGGTGCGTGTCCCCGTGCGCGTGCCCCCCAACAGCCGCACCTGGCTGGTCATCGAGCAGCCCTGACTCGCGCGCCACGGTTCAACGCTCATCCTCCATGAAAGCGCTCGTCAAAGCTCAAGCCGCCCCGGGCCTCTGGCTCGAGGACGTACCCACACCCGAGGTCGGGCTCAACGATGTGTTGATCCGTGTCGATCGCACCGGGATCTGCGGCACCGACCTGCACATCTACAAATGGGACGAGTGGGCTCAGCGCACCATCCCCGTGCCAATGGTCGTCGGCCACGAATTCGTCGGCGAAGTGGTCGCGGTGGGCACGAACGTCAAGGATTTCTTCCCCGGCGACGTGGTCAGTGCCGAGGGGCATGTGGTGTGCGGCCGGTGCCGGAATTGTCTGGCGGGTCGGCGGCACCTCTGCAAGGACACGCAAGGCATCGGGGTGAACCGGCCCGGGGCCTTTGCGGAGTACATTGCCGTGCCGATGACCAACGTCTGGCATCATCGACACGGGATCGACCTGGATGTGGCCTCGATCTTCGATCCGTTTGGCAATGCGGTGCACACGGCGCTCTCGTTCCCGGTGTTAGGCGAGGACGTGTTGATCACGGGAGCGGGCCCGATCGGGCTGATGGCGGTGGCGATCGCGAAGCATGCGGGGGCGCGGTTCGTGGTGGTCACCGACCTCAACGAGTATCGGTTGGCGCTGGCCCGAGAGATGGGGGCGACGGTGGCGCTGGACATCCGCCAGGGCACCCTGCGCGAGGTCCAGCGGCAGTTGCAGATGAAGGAAGGGTTCGATGTGGGGTTAGAGATGTCCGGCAGCCCGGCGGCGTTCCGCGACATGATCGATAACCTCTGTCACGGCGGCAAGATCGCCATGCTCGGTATTCCCCCGGCGCAGATGACCATCGACTGGAACAAGGTGGTGTTCAACATGCTCAGCATCAAAGGCATTTACGGCCGCGAGATGTACGAGACCTGGTACAAAATGACCGTTATGCTCGAGAGCGGCCTGCGCATCCAACCGGTGATCACGCACCGCTACCCGTTCACCGAGTTCGAGCCGGCCTTCCAGGTCATGCTCAGCGGCCAATCCGGCAAAGTGATTCTGCACTGGCGTTAGGCCTGCGACTCGAGGAAGCTCGCGCCGTGTACGGCTCCCTCCAAGCGCATCTGGCCTCCCAACTCGAAGGCATCCGCCAGTCCGGCACCTTCAAGGCCGAGCGCCTCCTCGCTACGCCTCAGGGCGCCCAGGTCCGCGTCGGGCCGGGGTCGCCCCTGCTCAACCTTTGCGCCAACAATTACTTGGGCTTGGCGCAGCATCCCGAGGTGACCGCCGCGGCAAAAGCGGCGCTGGACCGCTGGGGCTACGGCCTCGCCTCAGTCCGGTTCATCTGCGGCACGCAGGAAATTCACCGCGAGCTCGAAGGCCGCCTGAGCGAGTTCCTCGGGACCGAAGACACCATCCTCTACTCCTCATGCTGGGACGCCAACGGCGGGGTGTTCGAGACGTTGCTGGGCCCAGAAGACGCCGTGCTGTCGGACGAACTGAACCACGCCAGCATCATTGACGGCATCCGCCTCTGCAAAGCGCAGCGCCTGCGCTATCGCAACAACGACCCGGCCGACCTCGCCGCCAAACTCGAAGAGGCGGCGCGCGCCCGATTCCGGCTGATCGTGACCGATGGGGTCTTCTCCATGGACGGCACCATCGCGCGCCTGCCGGAGCTCTGCGAGCTGGCGGAGCGCCACGACGCCTTGGTCATGGTGGACGATTCCCATGCGGTCGGCGTATTGGGGGCCCACGGCCGAGGTTCGGCCGAGCACCACGGCGTGCTGGGTCGGGTGGATCTGCTCACGGGGACGCTGGGCAAAGCGCTGGGCGGGGCCAGCGGAGGCTACGCCAGTGGCCGGAGGGAAATCATTCAAATGCTGCGCCAGCGTTCGCGCCCCTACTTGTTCTCGAACACGCTGGCCCCACCCATTGTGGGTGCGTCGCTCAAGGTGCTGGACCTGCTCGCCCATTCCTCCGAGCTCCGCGACCGACTCGAGGGGCACACCCGCTTCTGGCGTGCCGGCCTGACCGCGCTCGGCCTGTCGGTCATCCCGGGCGCACACCCGATTGCGCCCATCCTGCTGGGTGAAGCGGCCCTGGCCGCGCGATTCGCCGAGGCCCTTCTTCGCGACGGGGTCTATGTCATCGGCTTCTCCTACCCGGTCGTCCCCCAGGGCCAGGCCAGGATTCGCACCCAACTGTCCGCAGCCCACTCGCGCGCCGACCTCGAACGGGCCCTCGAGGCCTTCGCGCGGGTCAAACGCCAGTTCGAATTGTAACCCTTCCTACCCCCTACCCTGACCCTCACGTTACGGATGAGACCTCCCATGATGCACCTGTTCGCCCGCTCCTCTGTCGCTCTTGTGCTCGCCTTGGCTCACGACGCGACCGCCCAACTTGTGGCCGCGCCGCCCGCGCCACCGGCCCCATACGGGCCCGTGCCCACCCCGCGGCAATTGGATTGGCACGAGATGGAGTTCTACGGCTTCCTGCATTTCACGGTGAACACGTTCACCGACAAGGAATGGGGCTACGGCGATGAAGATCCAAGACGGTTCGCGCCGACGGCGTTTGACCCGGACCAGATTGTTGGCGCGGCGCGCGCGTGCGGGATGCGCGGCCTGATCTTGACGGCCAAACACCATGACGGCTTTTGTCTCTGGCCTTCACAATACACCGAGCACAGCGTCAAGCGTTCGCCCTGGCGAGAGGGCAAGGGAGACGTGGTGCGGGACCTCGCCGAGGCCTGCCGGCGACACGGGCTCAAGTTCGGCGTGTACCTCTCGCCCTGGGACCGGAACCACAAAGACTATGCTCGCCCCGAATACCTCACCTACTACCGCAACCAGATGCGCGAGCTTCTCACCCAGTACGGCGAGATCTTCACCGTCTGGTTCGACGGCGCCAATGGCGGCGACGGGTACTATGGCGGCGCGCGCGAACGGCGCCGGATCGACAACCGCACCTACTACGATTGGCCGAACACCTGGCAGATCGTGCGCGAGTTGATGCCGCAGGCGGTCATGTTCAGCGATGTCGGCCCGGACTTCCGTTGGGTCGGCAACGAGGCCGGCATCGCCGGCGATCCCTGTTGGGCCACGCTGAACCCGGGCAACGACGCCCCGGGCAACACCCGCGCCAACCTCAACCAAGGCGAGCGCCCCGGAACCCACTGGCTGCCGGCCGAGTGCGACGTGTCCATTCGCCCAGGCTGGTTCTATCACGCCAAGGAAGATCAGCGCGTCAAGACCCCCGCCCAACTCCTCGACATCTATTACAAGTCGGTCGGCCGCGGCGCCTGTTTGAATCTCAACCTGCCGCCGGACCGGCGCGGGCTCATTCACGAGAACGACCTGGCCGCCCTCGGCGAGTTTCGGCGCATCCTGGACGCCACCTTCGCCACCAACCTCGCGCAGGCGGCCACCTTCACCGCCAGCAACGTCCGTGGCCAGGCCTCGCAGTTCGCGCCTGCTCGAGTGGTGGACGGGGACCGCTACAGTTACTGGGCTACGGACGATGCGGTCTCGACGCCGGAACTCGTGGTCGAGCTGGCGGGCCCGACCACCTTCAACGTTGTGGATCTGCGGGAATGCCTGCCGCTGGGCCAGCGCATCGAGGCCTTCGCCCTCGACCGCTGGCAGGACGGGCAGTGGCACACCTTCGCCCAAGGCACCAGCATCGGAAACCGCCGGTTACTCCGCACCGACTCGGTCACGACCGCCAAGGTCCGGCTGCGGATTACGCAAGCGGCCGTCAGCCCCGCCTTGGCCGAGTTCGGCCTGTACGCCGAGCCGGCCCGGTAACGTGGGTTCGGCCACGGTCAGGAGCGATCCCGACGGCGGAGAAGCCTAAGAGCTCGCCACGGTCAGTGCCTGGTCCCTGTGCGGGCGCCCTACGCCGGCTAATCCTGCAGCAGCTTGCGACACTCGCGGCCGAGCCGCTTGAGGTTCGCCTCCGTTTTCGCCTCGAGATAGCAGCGAAAGAGCGGTTCGGTGCCGCTGGCGCGGAAGGCGACCCATTCGCGGTTGGGGAGCAAAAACTTGTAGCCGTCCGTGGTGATGAAGCGCTCGACCTTGAACGGCCCGATGCGCTCGAGACCCGCGCCGAGCTTGGCCAGGAGGGCCGCCTTGGTCTCCGGTTGGATCGGCACGTTGATCCGGTCGGTGTGGAACTCGCCCACTTGGCGGGTGAGCCATCGCAGGATCGCCTTCAAGGGCTTGCGCTCCGCCGCCACCAACTCGGCCATGAGCAGACAGGCCAGAATGCCGTCCTTCTCCGGCACGTGGCCGCGGACACTGAGGCCGCCGGATTCCTCGCCGCCCACGATAATCGGTTCACTCTCCATCAACGCCCCAATGAACTTAAAGCCCACCGGCGTTTCGTGCACCTTCACCCCGAGCAACTCCGCCGCCGCATCCACCAAGTGACTCGTCGGCACCGTCCGCACCACCGCCCCGGTCCAGCCACGGTTCTTCACCAGGTGATAAAGCGTTAGGGCCAAGATCTGGTTCGGCGTCAGCCAGGTGCCGTCCCGATCCACAATCCCAAACCGATCGGCGTCTCCGTCCAAACCCAACCCGAGTTGGGCGCGACCCGCCAGCACGCACTGGCGCACCTGCGCCATGCCGGCGGCGTCCGGCTCAGGATGATGCCCGCCAAACAACGGATTGGGCTCGGCATGGAAGACCTCCAAACGCGCGCCCGCCTCCGACAATAACTGGTCCAGATACCCGCGCCCGGTGCCGTACATCAGCTCGAGGGCCACGCGCAGCTTCGCCTTGCGGATGGTGTCCAAATCCACCAACCGTCGCATCTGCCGGAAGTACGCCGGCTGAGGGTCGAGGGCGCGACAGGAGAAAGCGCGTAACGGGGCCAGTTTCGCGGTCCACCCCTGCTCGGCCAAGCGCGCGCAGTTCGCCTCGATCTGTTGCGTGATCTCCGGCGGCGCCGGCGCCCCGTTGCTGGGCGAGAACTTCAGGCCTTGGTATTCGGCGGGGTTGTGGCTCGCCGTCAGATTCAGGCCGCCCAACGCCCGTCGTTGGCGGATCGTGTAGGAGATGACCGGCGTGGGCGCGTCCCGCTCGCACAAGAGCGGCGTCAGCCCGTTTTGGGCCAACACCTCCGCCGCCGCCAACGAGAAGGCGCGCCCCAAGAACCGCGTGTCGTGACCTACGATCACCACCGGTTTGCGCCCGAAGATCGCCGAGCCCGGCCTCGCCAATTCCCCCGTCAAATACTCGGCGATCCCTTGGGTCGCTACGCCGACGTTATGAAACGTGAACTCGCGCGCGATGATCCCGCGCCAACCGGAGGTGCCAAACTTGATCATATCAGCCCGTGCCAAGCCCAACCGAATTAACTCGTCTGAACTGCCTGCCCGCGCGCGCCGCCCCGGCTTGGCGCCAGCCGTTACCCTCGGCCACACCTAACCGCGCCAATCCAAGCCCCGCTTGCGCCAAGCATAGAGATAGCCCACCAGCACAATCCCCAGGAAACCCAGCATCCCGAAGAAAACGGGACCGGCCATGCCCGGCTCCGCCACCAACCGGCGGAACACCACGGCCCACGGGTAGAGGAACACCACAGCGATGTCGAACAAGATAAACAACATCGCCACCAAGTAGAACTTAACCGACAATCGCGCCGTCCCTTCCCCGACCGGGATCATGCCGCACTCGTAGGCCGTGTCCTTGACTTGCGTCCGCCGACCGCGTTTGCCCAGTAACACCGATAAACCGAGCATGGCACCCGTGAACACCACCGCCACGCCCGCCAACATCAGGACCGGCACATATTGGGCCAACTGCGTTCCCATGCCGCGAAGCTAGAAATCGTTACCCGCTTTGGCAAGGTCAAAGCCTCCGGGTCAAGGTTCCGGGGGCTTAGGGAAGCCGACCGCTTGCGCCAGGATCACGCGTTGGTCTGGGCCCAGGCCCATCGCCTGAGCCAGCGGGGGGCGATCGAGGTCGTGCACCACCGTGGCCAGACCGGCGCTCGCGCAGTACAGGTAGACATTTTGGCTGATGTAGCCGGTATCGACGGCGGCGTAAAACTCGCGATCCGCCGGTCGGGCGCGGCTCAACCGTGACAGGTCGGCCACGTAGATCAGCGCCAGGGGCGCCTGGCGCGCGAACTCCTGGCCGCCGGTCAGGGCTCGCAGGTCGGCCGTCAACACGCGCCTCAGATGGTGCGGCCCAGCTTCGTATCGGAACAGCCCATCGGCACAGGCAACGTAGAGGTCGGTCTCCTGCGCGTTCATGGCCGACGGCGCGGTGCGGCCGCCGGTGGCGGCGCGATTGACGCCGAAAGCGGCCCAGAGCAGGTTGCCCAGGGTCTGGTCGTCGACCGGTTGTGCGCTGAATTCGCGAGTGGTCTTGCGCGCCTTGAGAGCGGCCATGAGCGGCAGTCCGCCGTCGGTGTTTGGGGGAGGCAACTCGATGCTGAGGGTCTCTGCCCCCCACCCAGCGGGCGTTGGGCAGGCGGCGAGCCAAAGGGCGAGGACCAACCGGCTCAGGTGTGGCCGGAGCGGACTCATGACTGGCTGGATCGAGTGGATCGGTTCCATACAAGATCGGAGAACAGGGGGCACTCTTCCCCAGTGCCGCTCGACTCGCCCTTGACGGGAGTCAAGGCGGGCGCAAGTCGCCAAGTCCGTCCAATGAAGCAGGACGCTATTCGTGCCCTCTGCGAGCAGGATGGGGGCGCGATCGAATTCGGTTCGCCTACGCCCGAAGGCCATTCCCGCTCGACCGCTGCGGACCCAGCCACATGGTCCGAGTCGGTGTGACAACGTGGCGACTTATCGCGCTCGGTTCGAGCGCGCTGGCAGGATATCGGCCACGGCAACCTCGATTCCCGGCAGGCTGGCGCAGCGCAGCATCTGCTCTGCGGACAGGGTGGTCTTGGACAAATAGCCGTCCTGTGTCGGTTCGCGATAGACGTCCACGGCGCCGGCTTCGGGATGCACCAGCCAGTATTCGGGGATGCCAGCCTCAGCGTAAATCTCCGCTTTACCTTCGCCCACCTGCGTGCTGCTGACGGCGACCTCGACCACCAAATGCGCCGTCGACGGATGCGCCCCGGCCCAGTCATCCGGTCTTCCTTGCACGACCGACAAGTCCGGCTCCGGTTCGGAGTCGCGGAGCGTGAGCGGGCTTTCCCGCCGCACTTCAAATCCAGTGGAGACCTTCGCGAGCAAGCACCGCATCAGCTTTTGGGCGACCAGTTCGTGCAGAGGAGACTTGGGCATCTTCTTGACCACGATGCCGCGCAGCAATTCCACCTGTTCCGAGAGCACTCCGACCTGGCCGAGCCGATGGTAATCGTTAACCGACAGGAGATGGACCCGTTGGCGAAAGGCCGGCATTTCGAGCAGCATCGTCATCGTGTCGCAACATAGGGAACTGGGGATAGCCATTCAAGAAGGAAAGGCCCCAGTTCGCCGCTACGCCCAACGGCGATTCCCGCTCGACAGTGAAACAGATCCCGGCAACCACGCCGGACCGGAACTTGCCAGACGATCACGCCGGCGCACTTGACTTCCAGGCGCTAGCGAGGGTAGGAAGACGGCGTTGAGCCAAACGCACCGAGTCCGGTGAGGAACACGCGATGCCCGCGCCAGACCACAACCGGGTGGCCGCCCAAGGGCAGACTTTCCCATCGACTCATTGGAGCGTCGTGGTCCAGGCCGGCGCGACTGACTCCGACACGCAACAGGCCGCTTTGTCCGAGCTTTGTCGGGCCTACTGGTACCCCATCTACGCTTACGTTCGCCGGCTCGGGCACGATCCCGAGGATGCCCAGGACCTCACCCAAGGCTTCTTTGCCCAACTCCTCGAACGTAACGCGCTCAAGAGCGTGGACCGCACCAAAGGCAAGTTCCGCTCGTTCCTGCTCACCGCGCTGAAGAACTACCTGAGCGACCAGGCACGCAAAGCGCGCGCAGCCCGGCGCGGCGGCCGCGCCGTCGTCCTCTCCATCGACGCGCTCACCGAAACCGCCGGCGAAGACCGTTACCGCCGCGAGCCCGGACATAACCTGACCCCGGACAGACTCTTCGAGCAATCGTGGAGCCTGACCCTGCTCGAGCAGGTCATCGGCCTGTTGCGCGACGAGTACGCCTCCGCCGGCAAAGCTACCTTCTTCGAGCGGCTGCAGCCGTACCTGACCAAGGACGCCGGCCAACCCACCTATGCAGAGCTGGCTGAGAAGCTGGGCCTGACCGAGGAAGCGGTCAAAAAAGCCGTCCAACGCCTGCGCCAGCGCTCCGCCCAGCTCCTCCGCCGCCAAGTCGCTCACACCGTCAGTCGCCCCGAGGACATCGAAGAGGAGATCCGCGCCCTGGTCGCCATCTGGAGCTGAGCGGGGCGACCGACACCGACCGTCGGCCTCCGCTGGCATAGCGGAACAGCCTCGGTCCCCGGATCATCCCTGCCGGCGCTTCTGTACCACCAACCGGTCTGTACCGCCGACTTTCCAGTCGGTCCCGGGCCGGCTAGAAAACCGGCCGCTGCTGTTCCAGGTGTCCAACCTGCAGCGTAGCGGCGAACTGGCGTGCGCCGCTGATCTTCCTTCCCCATCAGTCCCCAACCTCGTTCACCGAGAAGACGGCGGCGGACCCCAGTCCGCCGCTACGTTGGCTGGCCCACTTGACAGGAGGCCGATCCCCAACGATTTTGGCCTCGCCAATGAGGATCGCCCCGGTAACGCCACAGCCCGAATGGCATCATTTGCCCCGGCTGGCACCCAGCTTCTATAAGGGTCACGCCGCCGTCTTCTGGACCATCACCCTCGAACGCCGCGCCACAGGTTGGTTGGACGATTCCTTTCATCAACGATTCCGCGAACTCCTGCTGCACGCAGCCGCTCGAGAGGGCCTGGTCTGTCCAGCTTACGCTCTGATGCCCGATCATATGCACCTGGTCTGGCTGGGCCTCACCCTGGCCTCAGACCAACTGCGAGCCATGCGCTTCCTGCGGAAATATCTCAAGCGCGAGCTCGAGCGCCGTTCGCCGCATCACGTCGATTTCGAGCTGCAAAAGCAGTCGCAGGATTGCGTGCTCAAGGAGCAAGACCGCACGCGCGGTGCCTTGGCCAGGGCCTGTTTCTATGTTTTGGATAATCCCCGGCGCAAAGGTCTGGTTCCTGCCCCGAGCGATTGGCCTCACTTGGGCTCGGTGGTACCCGGGTATCCATTCCTGTACCCGCTCGCGGATGACTTCTGGCCTCTCTTCTGGCAGCTCTACCAGAAGCACCGCGAGTCGCCCAGCGCAGCGTAGCGGCGAACTGGCGTTCGCCGCTGATCGCCCTCCCCCTCCCAGGTCCCCAACCTCGTCCACCGCAGAAGATGGCGGCGGACCCCAGTCCGCCGCTACGCCCGCTACTGTCTCAGGTGACCAACCCGCAGCGTAGCGGCGAACCGGCGTTCGCCGCTGATCTCCCTTCCCCTCCCGGGTCCTCAAGACTCGTCCACCGCAGAAGATGGCGGCGGACCCCAGTCCGCCGCTACGCCCGCTGCAGTCTCAGGTGACCGACCCGCAGCGTAGCGGCGAACCGGCGTTCGCCGCTGATCTTCCTTCCCACCAGGCCCCCCAACCTCGTTCACCAGAGAACTCAATGATTCTCGGATTCTCGAATTCACTGTCCCTTCAGGCTGCCTCGTACGTAGTACCATAGATGAAGGTTTAAGTGAGCCGGCCTGATCAACAGACAGGGCTGCGCCTGACCGCTCGCTCGCCTTGGCTGCGATCGCCTGCTCAAACTGAGCGCTTCCAACTCGAGCGGCTCGTCAAGGTCGCCCGCACGCAGCCACAAGTTGCCCACACTGAAGGAATGCCGGAAGACCCGTATGCGGAACGGTGCATGCCCAGACCCCAGCCGAGGAACCTCGATGCCCCACCTGCGGCGGCGCCCTCCCCGCCGCCGGGCAACTGTCCGGCCACTGCCCGCGCTGCCTGCTGGCCCTGGGGCTGCAATCCAGCGAAGTCGCCGCGACCGTGCACAGCAAGCTGAGGCGAGCAGCAAGACGCGGCCGTGGTTGCGACCGCGCGCAGAAGTTCACGGCCTGCTCCATGGCGGTGAACCGAACTCAGTGAACGGCATTCAGTTGCCAGACGCGCTGTCTTTCCCCGGATTCCGCCGCAAGCTGCACCGGCCTCTCGTAGGGCTCGCAGCCGGCAAAGCCGACCGCCATCGCCGACCGTTAGTGACACCGCCAGGTCGCGAGGTAAGGACACGCGCTGAGGCTAAGGCCGACAGTAACTTGCCTGCACATTCTCTGTCCCTTTCACCTGCAGTTCGCGTAGTACGGTATCTGAATGGCATAGTGAGCGACTCTGATAACTGGTTCCTAAGTTAGCGGCATGGGCCACCCGGCTGAGCCTCCACGGTGGCGTGGCCTGGGCATCTCGCGTGGGTGGGATGGCGAATCGGCCGAACATGATGAACAAGAACGCAACCAACAAGTAGAAAGACCATGAATAAGAACAAGCACAAAAGCAGCACAGGCATCGTGAAGGCTTGCTGGCTTCCGACAACTGCGATCCTCGCGTCGCTCTGCCTCGACGGCGCCGTAACCCAAAGCCTCGGGCAGACTCTCATCGCTCATTGGACGTTTGATGAAGGAGCCGGCACGCTCGCACAAAGTCAGGTCAACAGCCCCGCCACAGATGGTGTCTTCGCACCACCGCCAAACGAGCCCACTTGGGACACGGTCGCTCCGGCAACAATTCCTGGAAGCCTTGCCGCGCTCCACTTGGACGGCAATTTTGACTCGGTGCTCCTCGACCCGGTCGCGGTGGCACCCGCCGCAGGCTACACCATCGCGGGTTGGGTGAACGTCGAGGCCTATACCGCCGACAGTTCGGCGGGTGACAACATCTTCGGCCTGAGTGCATTCGGAGCTCCTTGGATTCCGACCATTCGACTTTCCATGACCGAATTCGGACATCCTCAGGGGCCTGGCAGGATCTTCACAGTTGCGCGAGATGCCCTGGGCAATGACGCGACCGTATTCGATTCGGTCCATGCCGCGCTCGGCCAATGGACACATTGCGCGGTCACGTTCGACGCTGGCACGGGAATTCTCAGCCTCTAGCGCGACGGCGTCCTGGCAGGCGCCGATTTCATGGGTTCAGCCTACGTGTTTCCAGGCTGGGGGTTGGACCCAACCGTTGTGTTCTCCGAGATCGGCGGCCTGTCCAACGCCGGAGGCTCCCTGCGGGGCTTGGTGGATGATCTTGCAGTATGGGACTACCCACTCGCTCAGCGGGAGATCGCAATCGTCATCGCTTTGGGGGCTGCTGCGCACGATTCTGACAGTGACGGCGTGCCCGATGAGGCCGACAACTGCCCAACCGTGTTCAACCCGGACCAGGCGGACATCGACGGCGAGGGCATCGGCGATGCCTGCGACGACTTTGTGGACCCGGCGGGTGGGACCGCTGTGCTGGTCGCCGCCCTCGAGGACTTCGGACTAGAAGCCGGACTCGCCAACAGCCTCCTCTCCACATTGGATGGCGCGCTGTCGACTCTCGCCGACGGCAAC
>Ga0194111_10000744_pt1 | contig 39722 bp, 32 predicted proteins | sample TA2KigC300mmetaG_FD_146194 | JGI IMG/M metagenome (GOLD analysis project Ga0194111, IMG submission 146194) | Freshwater microbial communities from Lake Tanganyika, Tanzania - TA2015033 Kigoma Deep Cast 300m | ecosystem: Environmental > Aquatic > Freshwater > Lake | place: Tanzania: Lake...
ATTTTGAGTGTCTCACTTTTCGAGAAAAAGCCCATTTTATCGGCACTCGTACCACCAAAATGCACAAAACTGATCACCATGCCAGACAACCAATTGACTTTATTCGATTATTAATTGGACACCCGTGGTTTCTGGTCTATCCTCTTGATTACTTCTTCGGTAAGGTCCAACACGGGGGAAATGTAGAGAATAGTGGGCTGGTTTTTTTCCAGGATGACGGTATATTTCCCTTCCTCCCCCATTTTTTTGACTATCTCTTCCATGGTTTTTAAGATGCGGTCGGTTAATTCCCGGTCTTTCCGGCGCAGGTCTTCCTCATAGTCACGCTGCAGCCGCTGCAGGGCGACCAATTTTGCCTGATAATCGCGTTCTCTATCTTTGCGCACGCTCTCGCTCAGGACCGCTCCGCGTTTTTCCAGGTCTTCTTTGATTTTCTCCAGTTCTTTCTGCCTTCCGGCAAAATTTTTCTGCATTTTTTCCACTTCCGCGGTAATCAACTTTTTCGCTTCCTTGCCAGCCTCGCAAAAATTTAAAGCCTTTTGTATGTCCACGTAGGCAATTTTTAACGGTTCTGCCGCCAAAGCCGGCAGAAGCCAGGCCAGCAAGAATACCCATGATAAAAGTAAAATCCAGACTCTTTTCATCGATTTCTCCTTAATATTAATTTTACCGCAAAGCAGTCTAAAAAAAATCCCAACATAAATTAGCCACAATTAGCCACAGAGGGCACAGAGATCACAGAGTTCTTAAAACCTAAAAAATAACGGATAAGTGTCAACTATCTAAAGCGATCCGCCTGAGGCGGGCTAAAGTTGAAAAAGGTAACAGTTTAGCGATTTGAAAAAATGGTATAAAAGCCTTTGTTGAGGGCCGGGGGTTAGAGCGGAACGCGCCGGAAGCATCGGTTGGGTTTCCGCATGGCCACGAGGACAAAAGATCTTTTCCTCCGGAGGAGGCGGGGGTTCTTGCCCGCCCCATATGCGGAGAAATCAGCGCCTTATGATTCCAAGCGTTACGCTCTGGCCCCCGGCCCCCGGAACCCCTTGGCCCTTACAACACACCTTTTTTCAAAGAGCTAAAGTGTTACGAAAAAAGGAATTCCTTATACAATGAACTTAGAATTCGGAAATCGGCAAATTCCCAAGGCCATCTTCGGTCTTTCCTTATTTACCTTAAAAGAACGTTCCGATGGAAAACTCCCATCCCTGGCGCTGCTCGTCTTCTTTGGGACTTAGATTGTAACCCCACTCCAGCCTCAGGGGGCCGATGGGGGAAATCCAGCGGAGCCCTCCTCCCACACTGGTCCTCAAATTTTCCATCCGATAAGGCTCCCCTATGTCAAAGGCGTTACCCGCATCGAAAAAAATAAGACCTTTCAGTTTGATTCCCGGTATCAGGGGGAACGTGGCTTCAAAATTAAAGAGCAACTCTTTGTCGCCCCCGATGACTTCGCCGGTAGCGGCTTTGGGGCCGATGGTGAAGGCTTTGAATCCCCGGACAGTGTTGATCCCGCCCAAACGGTAACGTTCATACAGGGGAATGGTATGGCCTTCATTGCCCTGGATGAACCCGATTCGGCCCCGGCCCATAAAGGTCATTTTCCAGAAGGGGGTGGTGAACCAGGCAGAGCTGGCTGAGTATCTGGTGAAGAAGTTGCTCCCGCCCAACTGGCCTCCGGCATACTCCACACTGACCGAGTTATCCGAACCCTTGCTGGGTTCTAAAAAATTATCGCGGGTGTCCCGGCGCAAAGCGGCGCTTACGCTGCTGGTCGTTGAAGTGCCCACCTGTTCCTGGATGAGGATCGAGGCAGCATCTTTTACGTCGCTTATGTCAACCTGTTCATATTTGTAGGAAGAATACCCGCGTACATACTCGAACAACGGAAATCCGAAGCGAACCCCGCCGCCGGATTTTAAGACTGTATAATCGGTGTACTCTCTGCGAGTGCGGTAGATATCTCCCCCCGCAGAGACGCGCGTGTCAAAGAGCCAGGGTTCAGTGAAGGAAAGGTTGTAGTACTGCGAGATGGCGCCCAATTGCGCGGAAAGGGACAATTTTTGACCACGGCCGAACAGATTAGCCTGGGAGATCTGCACCATGGCCATGAACTGGTCGATCGAGCTGTATCCGGCCCCTACGCTTAACATCCCTGTCGGGGCTTCTTCGACCTGCACATTCAGGTCCAGTTTATCGTCTGCGCTTCCTTTCTTGCTGCTAAGATTAATCTCATTGAAATAGCGCAATATGTTCAGGTTTTCCCGGCTTTTCTTCAAGGAACTCAAGCTGTAAAGTTCCCCTTCCACGGCTTTGAGCTCCCGGCGGATGACTTTGTCGCGGGTCTTGGTGTTGCCCATGATGTTGATCCGCTCAAAATAAACTTTGCTGCCTTTATGGATGTCAAAGATTAAATCCACCAAATTGTGCTCTTTATAGAAGATGGTTTGAGGGCTGACATCTACGAAGGCGTACCCTTTATCGGCATACTCGTCAGTAAGCTGAGAGATACTATCCCGCACCTTGTCCCGGTTGAGGATTTCTCCTGGATGGACGTGTATCAGTTTGAATAAATCCTCTCTTAAAGTGATCAGGTCGCCTATGATGTCCACCTTGCCCACTCTGAACTGGCGCCCTTCTTCTATCGGGATAACAACAGAAAGTTGGTGTTGGTCATGGGTTACCTGAGGTTTACCCACTTTCATCTGAAAGAATCCCTTTTGCATATAAAAAGCCACGAGAGCATCCAGGTCCCTTTCCAGGGTCTCCTCTTTAAACGTCCCGGCCTTGGTCATCCAGGAGAAAAAGCTTTCCTCCTTGGTCTCGGGCAGCAGCTTTTTCAATTGTTCATCGGAGAAATGGGCATTTCCTGAGAATTTTATGTTGCGGATGCGGATCTTTTTATGCTCTTGAATGTGATATAGAACAATCGCTTCTCCCGGGCGGGGTGTTTCCAGCTCATACTTTACTTCGGCGGCAAAAAAAGCCTCTTCCCGGTATTTTTGCAGAATTTTATTCATGCTTTCTTTCACGACATTCAGGTTTAGTACGGTCCGTGGCTTTAAGTCTATGACTTCCTGAAGCTCGCTAATTTTTATGGCTTTGTTGCCCTTAAATTTAATTTCCTTTATGACCGGCTTCTCCTCGACAATGAAAACGATTGCTTTCCCCCGAACCCAATCCCGCTTTTCCGCCCGGACATCCTGGAAGTATCCCATCTGGTAGATGATTTTCAGGTCTTCGCGCACGCTGCGGGGAGATAAAATATCCCCGTCTTTTAGCTTAATCTGGGCCCGGATAGCGCTTTCATCTATGGCTTTATTCCCTTCAATCAAAACTTTGGCAGCTAACTCCTTTTTTAAAATCTTTACACTTATTTCCCGGCTTAACCGGCCGGCGATTTGTTCCAGGCTTTCCGGATCTTTTCCCTCAGCAAAAGCTGAAACAAATGCCTGAGGTTGATGAACGTCCAGGATTCGGGCATCCAAGCTTATGGATCCGTTTATGCGGGTGGCGGATCCATAAACGATGTAATCCGCATCTACTGCCGCTCCGATTGCCCGGATCTGCTGTTCTTCTGGCTCCATTCGTCCGAAACGAGTCAAAGCCCCTTTTATCTTCTCTTCCTCCACCAGAATAATCCGATCATCTTTGGCCAGTTCCGTGGAAAGGGTTTTGGCCGCCTGTTGCGGCCAGTTCTCAACCGTTGCCTGATCGGCCGCATAAACCCGGAAGGGGATGAGGCCAATCTTCACCACCTCTTGCCCCCAGGCTTTGCCCGGTAGCAAAGCAGCGTGGGTCAGCAATAAGAAAAACACTCCCAATATAATCCGTTTGTTCATCTACCCCAGTTTTCTCCCTCAGCCTTCGGGTCAGGGTTGCCTTTTTAATAGTTTTTTTACCCGGGAGATCCATCGCTTCTCCCTTCCGCTCGCGGCCAATTCCCCCCTAAGGAGATCAGCCGTTTTCATACAACTGGCCATCCACCAGAAGAACCCGGCGGTTCATTCTAACAGCCAGCGCGGGATTATGCGTTACGACAACAATCGTGATCCCTTGTTCCCGATTAATGTGCACCAATAAGTTATGCACTTCCTCGCCGGTTTGCGTATCCAGGTTTCCTGTCGGTTCGTCGGCTAAGATCACCCTTGGATTCAGCATCAGGGCCCGGGCTACGGCTACCCGCTGTTGTTCTCCTCCGGAAAGCTCTCCGGGTTTATGCATCAGGCGGTCGCCCAGCCCTAATTGGTTTAAGATTTTTTCTCCGTTCTTTTCCGCTTCTTTAAGACTCATGCCCTGAATTAAACCGGGCATGATGGTGTTCTCCAGGGCGTTGAATTCCGGGAGCAGGTGATGAAATTGGAAAACGAATCCGATGTAGTGATTCCGAATCTCAGCCAAATCCGCTTCGCTGCGATTTAAAAGGTCCATATCCTGGAAATAGACTTGGCCCTCGGTAGGCCGTTCTAACGCCCCCAGGATGTGTAAAAGCGTGCTCTTGCCGGCTCCGGAAGCGCCCTCGATTGCCAGCATCTCGCCCGGCATGATCGTAAGGTCGATGCCTTTCAGGACTTCAATAATCTTGCCACTTTTCCCGAAGATGAAAGATTTTTTCAGACCCCGGACTTGGAATAGCGGCTGGCTCCCCGATTTCATGGATGGAATCAGACCAAGCCCTCCTTTGCCGGGCTTTCCCGGAAGACCCCCAGAGCCTTCATTTTTTCTCCCAGACGAAGGTGCAGGGATTCTTCGAGAATTTGCCTGATTTCCGGATGGTCACTGATAATATGATCGAAATCATCTTTGGCCAGGCGAAGCAATTCAGCCGGCCGTAAAACTTTTACCGAAGCCGTGCGCGGTCGGCCCGTTAGCAGAGAAATCTCCCCGAAAAAATCTCCTTCCTGCAGTCGCGCCAACGGTAACGGGTCTCCCTTTAAGTCCAGCGTGAAAACCTCTACCTGGCCTTTTTTGATGATGTATAAAGAATCGCCCGGAGCCCCTTCTTCCAGGACCGTCGCTCCCACAGGAAATTCCTCCATCTGTAACTTTCCTAATATTTGTTTCCGTTCCTGCGGGGGAAAGGAGCGAAAAAGCTCGGAAGTGGCCAGAAGGGTGTCTAAAACCCGCTCTTTATAAAATTGCAAAAGAACTTCGGATACGCTGGGAAACTCCCGAATAATCTCCTCCAGGTCCTGCTTGCTGATCTCCAGGACTTCCGTTTCTCCGAGAGCCTCGACGGTTGCCTGGCGCCGGGAATTGGAGAAAAATCCAAACTCTCCGAAAAAATCCCCTTCTTGCAGATCACTGATGGATATCTTTTCCCCGCTAATATTGCGCCGGAACACACCCACTTTTCCATGACTGATGATAAAAATCGAATCCCCGGGTTCTCCTTCCTGACAAATTGCCGATCCTTGGAGAAACTGTTTTGACTGAATCTTCTCCATCACCCGGGCCAGTTCTTCCTTTTTCAGGTCGGAAAAAAGCGGAATTACCGGCAGGGAGCTTAAGACTTCCTTCCAGGTAGGTTCCCCCACCTGCCGCTCGATTTTTTCTTCTGCGACCATCTCTCGTTTGGCGTAGAGTTCGGCTAGTTGATTGTGGATTTTGGACTGAGATGGATCCAACCGCAGAATGACTTTATTCACGGCGATGGCCTGTACTAAGAATCCGTTCAGGGAATATTTCTCGGAGGCCTTGCCGTAGGCCTCCAGGGCCTCTGCCCGCTTGCCCATCTTCTCTAATAAGTCCCCGATCTTAACCAGCAGATAGAAGTTCTTGGGCTCCCTGGCTATTTTTTTCTTCAAATCATGGAATTCTTTTTCGTACTTCCCCCCGGGAAACAAGCCATCCAAAAATCCAGCCATTTTGCCCTCCTTTGGTGGGGAAAAAATAAAAATTTATTCATAGCGCAACGCCTCTGCCGGGTCGAGCTTGGATGCTTGCCAGGACGGGTAGAGAGTAGCCAGGAAACTGATCCCGATCGCCGAAAAAGCCACCAGGAAGAAATCGATCACATTGGTCTTCACGGGGAGGCGCGAGATGTAATAGATGTCGCTGGGAAGGGAAATGAACTGGTATTTGGCCAGGAGGATACAAATCGCATACCCGGCGATGAGCCCCACGATCGTTCCTACCACCCCGATGATTAAGCCTTCAAAAATAAATATGCGCATGATGGATTTGGCCGTGGCCCCCATGGATTTAAGAATGGCGATGTCCTTGCTTTTTTCCATCACCACCATGATCAGAGAGCTTACTATCCCGAAGGCCGCCACCAGAACGATAAGGACGAGGATGATGAACATCACCGTCCTCTCTAACTTCAAGGCGGCAAAAAGACTTTTGTTCATCTGCATCCAGTCCTTAGTCCAGAAGGGAAAGCCCAGCTCCCGGCGAATCTTGTCGGCTACTTTCTTAACGCCATAAATGTCTTTTACTTTGACTTCCACCCCCGAAACAGCGTCGTTCATGGCCAGGAACTTTTGAGCGCTTTTCAGGGAAACGTAAGCCAAGGAGGTGTCGTATTCGTACATTCCCGAGTCAAAAATTCCGGCAACCCGAAATTTTTTCATGGGGGGGCCGCCCCCCAGAGGAGATAGAGCGCCCAGGGGAGATACCACCACCACTGTGTCTTCGAACTGGACCCCCAGGTTATTGGCGAGTTCTTTGCCGATGAAGATCCCGGGGTGGCCCGAAGACTCTTCCTCTTTCTGCAGGCTAATGAGCGACCCCTTTTTAAGGGTAGCCTCGATGTTGATCACCCGCCCGGCCGTATTCGGGTCGATCCCCCGAAGGGCAATCCCGTGAACGTTTGTCTCTGAGGTTAACATGGCCTGGCTGAAAATGAAAGGTGTAGCGGCTACAATCCCTTCGACCCCCTGCACTTTCTGGATAACCTCTTGATAATCCCGCATGGGAGAGCCATGTTGCAGAATGACCAGATGGGCATTGGTCCCCAGAATTTTTTTCTTCAAATCTTCCACAAACCCGCTCATCACCGACAGGACCACCACCAGAGCCATAACTCCCAAAGCGACCCCGGCCATGGATAGAACCGTGATCAACGAGATGAAGATCTGCTTCCGTTTGGCCTTAAGATACCGAAGGCTTATGAAAAGTTCATAACGCATACTCAATCATTTAAAAGAATATCCACCGCAGAGAGCGCAGAGGACGCTGAGATTATTGATGATCTCCACATTCTTTAGGCGCTTACGAATTAAATCCCTGGCCAAGTGGTAAAAAAAATAGACAGTAAAGTAAGCACCAAATGATAAACAAATTCCAAGCATCAAGCACCAAATAACAAATAAATTTCAAGGGCCAAATTCGAAATTCTAAACAGAATTGTTTAGGTCATTGGTAATTTGAATTTGAAATTTAGTTGGGATTTGGAATTTGGAATTTTAATCCATAGCCCTGTTTGGTTCCGGCTATGCCGGGTTTGTATGTTTGGTTCATGACTTCTCGGGATTCTCCGGGCGCATCTGCGGGAAGAGGATCACGTCACGGATGGAAGGAGAATTGGTAAAGAGCATAACCAAACGATCCACTCCGATCCCTTCCCCGGCAGCCGGCGGCATGCCATATTCCAGAGCCCTTAGGAAATCATCATCAACCAGGCCGGCTACCTCACCCCCCCCAGCTTTGACTTTAACCTGTTCCTTCAACCTTTCCCGCTGGTCCATAGGGTCGTTTAGCTCGGAAAAAGCGTTGGCGATCTCCCGGCCGAAGATGTAAAGCTCGAACCGGTCTACCACCTCCGGGTTTCGATCATTCTTCCGGGCCAGAGGGGAATCTTCAATAGGATACTCTGTGACAAAAGTCGGCTGAATCAGATGCGGCTCCGCCACTTTTTCAAAGATATCTACCAGGACTTTTCCCAAAGGTTCGTGGTCCGTTAGTTCCATCCCCAATTTTTTTCCATACTGGAAAATTTTTTGATGATCTTGCAGGTCTTCCTCTCCTAACTCCCCATACATCAGCAACCCCTCGCGGATGGTGAGCCGTTTCCAGGGCGGGGTAAAATCAAGCCGGGTGCCCTGGTATTCTAAAATCTTCCCGCCAATGAGTTCCTGGGCCAAAGAAGAAAACATTGTTTCCGTTAACTCCATCAAGTCCTGATAAGTCGCATAGGCCTGGTAGAACTCCAGCATGGTAAATTCCGGATTGTGCTGGGTGGAGAGACCTTCATTGCGAAAGTTGCGGTTGATCTCGAAGACCCGCTCAAACCCCCCCACCAGTAGTCTCTTGAGGTAAAGCTCCGGAGCTACCCGTAAATACAGCTCCATGTCTAAAGTATAATGGTGAGTTTTGAAGGGGCGGGCCGTGGCGCCGCCGGGGATGGGTTGCATCATTGGAGTCTCCACCTCCAAAAATCCCCGGTCCGTCAAAAAATTTCTGAGAAAAGTAGTTGTCCGGCTCCTATTAATAAACACTTCTCTGGTGCGGGGGGTCACGATGAGGTCCACATAACGTTGCCGGTAGCGGGTTTCCTGATCGACTAAACCATGCCATTTTTCCGGTAGAGGCCGAAGAGATTTAACCAGAAGTTCCAGCTCTTCCACCATAATGGTTAGTTCCCCTGTTCTGGTTCGGAAAAGTTTTCCCCGGACCCCGATGATATCCCCGATGTCCAGGTTGCGAATGACCTCCTGGCTGGTTTCTTCCATCTTGTCCCGCCGGAAGTACCCCTGCATACGGCCTGTTCGGTCCTGGATGTGGCAGAAAGCCGCTTTCCCGAAATTATTCAAGCGCATAAGGCGGCCGGCCAGGGAAAAAAGTTCCGGTAAGGCTTGCAAGTCTTCTTCGCTATGGTTTCCGTAAGAGGTAAGAATCTCTTCTACTGAATGACTGACCCGAAAAGAGTTGGGGTAGATAGGGATTCCTTTTCTTCTTAGCTCTTCAGCCTTCTTTCTCCGCTGGAGAAAAAGTTCTTTTAGCTCTTCCACTTGGCACTCGGTCGAATAATATAATTTGTTCCATGCAGCACAACCTTTTGGAGACCTAAAAATATCTCAATTTTTACTCTAAGTCAAGCAAGAGTTGGCGACCGCCCTCCTTCACTTTTGAATAAATTGAAGAATTCACAGTGATAAACGACGCCCGGACGGGAGGGGGATGAAAGAGGGAGCACCGGCGGGAAATAGATTGGACTATAGACCGTGCTTTTCGTCCGCAAAGGAAAGGCGGGATCGAGGGAAGGCAGGTCATCCTCGGCGGAAGCCCCGCCCTTACCCATGAAAAAAATACTGCCTTGTGCTCCCGAGAGAGTCCCCCTCCCGTCCGGGCCTGGTCCTGCTGGACACAGGGGATATGAATACTTATGTCGTGGCCCAGGCGGGAGGGCAGCCTGCGCCGCCAAAATCGGCCGGGAATAACCTTCTATTGATCATTCTCCCCTAATTTCTTAAAAACGCAGCGGGGATACAGAAGGCTAAGTGGTCAACAAAACGTAGAAGCCCCCGCCCCGGCAAGAAGAATTTAGTGCCTCATTTTAGCCAGCAGGGTTCCCTTACGCCTGGGCCTGGGAAAGCCCATCCAGCGCCGGATAAGCATTCGTAGTTCCTAAAAGTGAAGGGTGCAAGAGAGTTGGCGATTTCCTCGCGTTTCCTTTTTGTTCCGATGATGAACGGGAAACAGTGATGGTTTCGTAAAAAGTCCATCTGCGGCGTTGCGCTTCACCTTCGTCGTTGCCGCGTACCTGTAAGTACGCTTCACTCCTCAGGTTTTGCGCGCCTTGCATCTTTAACTTTTTACGAAACCATAGTTCTGATGACTTTTTGCGGGATCATCAACAGTGGATTAAAAAAAATCAGAGCCCAGAAAAAAAGGGCCTTTGATTCGTCAAAGACCCTTTTTTCTAAGTGCTCTTCACTCCCTTGCTGAAAAATTATCACTCCATGAAATCACGCCGGGTATAAAGAGATTCCAGGTTGTAACCCTGGTTTTTTAAATTCTCTTTTCCTCCTTCCTCCCGGTCAACCAGAGCTAGTACCTTGACCACTTTAAGCCCTTCTTCAATTGCCCGTTCGATCGCTTTCAGGGTACTGCCTCCGGTAGTGACAACATCCTCCACGATAGCCACGGCTGTTCCTTCGGGAAGGTTGTTTATCCCTTCAATCCAGAGTCCCCGGCCGTGTTTCTTGGATTCCTTGCGGACGATGAAGGCTGGAATCGGATTTCCCTCCAGATAACTGATCAAAGATACGGCTGTGGAAATCGGGTCGGCCCCCATGGTCAACCCCCCAACTCCCAGCACGGCCTGCGGGGAATTTTGCAAACGCTCATAGAGTAATTTCCCCACTAAGTAAGCGCCTTCGGGGTGCAAGGTTACGGGCCGGCAATCGATATAAAAGTCGCTCTCTTTTCCTGATGTCAAAATGACTTTTCCCTTCCTGTACGCCTTTTCTTTCAGAAGGCTAAGAAGTCTTTCCCGTAATCCCATTCTCTCCTCCTTAAATTTATTGTATAGGAATTTGCTTTTTTAACTTTAGGCACTTTAGGCGCTTAGCGCCTCATTAAAACAAACATGTTTGTAAGAAGGAAATGCCTGCCGATAAATCCCCCCTTCCCCCCTTTGCCAAAGGGGGGTTAGGGGGGATTTCAGGACTTTTCGCTGCCCGTCTGAGGCGGGCCATTTTTTCCGTGGGCAGTCGCGGAAAAAGCATACTCACTTAACTTGAATAGGACGCAGATTTACGCAGATAATTATTTTGTTTTTAGTTTATCCTGATAATCTGTGTACATCCGTACCCAAAAAGGAATTTCCTATACAATAAATTTATTTTTCGCTACATTCTCTGTGTTCTCTGTGGCTAAATGGCTATTTTATTTTTTTCCGCGGTGAATGTTTTTCCCCTTTTCCCGGAAAACTCGCTCAAAGATGGCATCCACGTGCCGCAGGGCATGGGATGGATCAAAACATTCATGGATTTCTCCGGGTTTCAGCTGAGCAAGGATCGGACGATCTTTCAGCAGAACGCTCTTAAAATCTTTCTTCCCCTCAAGGGTGCGGAAGGCCGCTTTTTGAACTAAAGCGTAAGCTTGTTCCCGGCTCAGCCCCTTCTGGACCAACTTCAGCATAACTCCCTCGGAAAAAGCCAGGCCCCGGGTAATCTTCAGGTTGGCCTGCATGGCCTGCGGATAAATCACCAGGTTATCCACCAACTGGGTAACCCGGGCCAGCATGTAATCAAGCAGAATGGTGCTGTCTGGAGCGATGATTCTTTCCACGGAGGAATGACTGATGTCCCGCTCATGCCAGAGAGCTACATTTTCCAGGGCCGCCAAAGCATTGGCCCGCACCACCCGGGATAGCCCCATAAGATTTTCTGAAACAATTGGATTTCTCTTGTGGGGCATAGCCGATGACCCCTTTTGCCCTGCGCTAAAAAATTCTTCCGCTTCAGCCACTTCTGTCCTTTGCAGGTTACGAACTTCCAGGGCGATCATCTCAATCGAAGAAGCAATTATGGCCATGGTCGTGAAAAATTCGGCATGGCAGTCGCGCTGGATGATTTGGCTGGAAATGAGCGCGGGTTTAAGGCCGCATTTTTTACAAACATAAGCCTCGACCGCCGGGGAAAGGTGGGCATAAGTTCCCACGGCCCCCGAAATTTTCCCGTAAGCAATCCTTTCTTGGGCCTGCTTAAGGCGCTCCAGATTTCTTTCCATTTCGGCATACCACCGGGCCAGGGTTAGACCAAAGGTTACCGGCTCGGCGTGCATTCCATGGGTGCGCCCGATCATCAAGGTGTGCCGGTGTTCCAGGGCCCGCCGTTTTAGGACTTTAAGAAAATCTTTCAGGTCGTTTTCCAGAATCGTGGCGGCTTCAACCATCAGCATGGCCAGAGAGGTGTCCAGCACATCCGAGGAAGTAAGACCCATGTGCAGATAGCGCGCCTCGGGCCCGATGCCTTCACCAACGGCGGTCAGGAAGGCGATGACGTCGTGCTTGACCACTTTTTCAATGGCCTCGATTCGCTCAACGTCAAACCTGGCTTTTTTACGGATGACCTTCAGGGCATCCGGGGGAACCTGTCCCAGCTTGACCATCGCTTCACAAGCGTACATCTCAATTTGCAGCCATTTGCGGAAACGGTTATCTGGCTCCCAAACTGCCGCCATCGTTTTCCTGGAATAACGAGGTATCATCTTTCCTCCGGCTTTATCTGATGATCTCGTAAAAAGTCGCGAAAGGGTCATTGCGAGCGAAAGCGAAGCAATCTCGTTTTTATAAGTGCCCGAAAAGACAAAATTGCTTCGTCGTCCCGCCAATGCGGAACTCCTCGCAATGACAGGAACAGGACTTTTTACGAAACCATCTTATTTATTAAGTTCAAGTTAACAGCTTAACTTGACAAAGTCAAGTGTGAGAAGGGTTGTGAATTTTTTTTCGAAGACCATCGGAGGTAAGGTGATTTAAAGTTGACTATCATTCATTGTTGTGTTAGAAAATTTCAACTGTTAAGGAAAAGGAGATTAGGATATGCCCAAGACAAACGAGCGCACCGGAACCAGGCGAAAAGGCATGAAACGCCGGGTTCTTTATCTCTCCCTTCCCGATCAAGCCGATCGGATCTGCTCCGGCTGTGAAACCTGCCAGATGATGTGCTCCCTTAAGAATACCGGGGCTTTCAACCCCAAGAAATCTCGCGTTAAAGTTCTTCCTCTGTCCGTCGGGATTACCATCCCCATAACCTGCCAGCAGTGCGAGGATCCATGGTGCCAGCGGGCTTGCCCGGAAAAAGCCATTGTGAAGCACAAGACCCAGAATATCGTTGTGGTGGATGCCAAGAAATGTACCGGCTGTATGGCCTGCGTCGGAGCCTGTCCTTTCGGAATCATGGTCTATGATCCGGAAAAGAAGAAGGCCATGAAGTGTGATCTTTGCGGGGGGGAACCTGCCTGCGTGCAATACTGCCCGAGCAAAGTCCTGATACTGGCCGATAACCGGGGGAGCGCCGAAATTAGGCGTCGCCGGTTCGCGGCCCTCCTGGCCAATGAGGATGCCTCCGCCAGGCATAATATCGCCGGCGCCGAACAGATCAAAATTCTGCCGGCAACCCTGACCCAGCTTGCCGTAAGCGCTGCAAAACAGTTAGCGGAAGGGAGGGTTTAATAATGGCCAAAAAAAAAGGATCGTATGCCGGGAAAATTCTTCGTGTTGACCTGTCTTCCGGAAAAATAGAGAAGCAAGACCTGGATCTGGATTTCGCCCACAAATATATCGGCGGGCGCGGGTTTGGCTCCCGTTTTTTATACGATGAAGTTCAGCCGGAAGTGGCTCCTTTTGACCCGGCCAATCGCCTGATTTTGACGCCAGGAGCCCTTTTCGGAACTGCTGTTCCAGCGGCCAGCCGGACAACAGCCACATCCAAATCTCCAACCACCGGCATGTTCGGCGACGGCCATTCCTCCGGACACTGGGGGGCGTTGCTCAAATCAGCAGGCTACGACATGCTGATCATCCAGGGCGCTGCGGAAAAGCCGGTTTACCTGTGGATCGACAATGATAAAGTGGAGATTCGAGATGCCGCTAAATTTTGGGGTAAAACCACCATGGAAACCGACCAGGCTCTGAAAGAGAAACTGGAAGACTGGGATATCGGGACGATAAGCATCGGCCCAGCCGGTGAGAAAAAGGTCAGGTTAGCCGGCATTTTTTCAGACGGGATCATGGGCGCCTTTGCCCGCACCGGTCTGGGGGCAGTCATGGGGTCGAAGAACCTGAAAGCCGTGGCTACACGAGGGACAAGGGATATCGGCATTGTGGATGTGCCGGCCTTCAAAAAGGCATACCAGGATTATCTTAAAGTCATCTCCGTTGACCCTTACGTGCCCCCGGCGACGAAATACGGAACCTGCCGCTTCATGTATCACCGGGTGAAGTTTGGCATCCATGGAGCCAAGAACTGGCGGCTGGGAGATTTCGACTGGAAACCGCTGGACCCGGAAGTCTTTCGCAGCGACTATCAGATAAAAGCCAGCGCCTGCCCCATGTGCCCGGTGCGCTGCCGCCGAGAATACCGCATTCCTACCGGGAAGTATGCCGGAACAGTAACCAAACTGGAATGGGAAACCATTGCCCGTTGCATGACCTGTGGAGTTAATGACCCGGAGGCGGTAATCTACTTTAGCCATCTCTGCAATCAATACGGGATGGATGTGGAGGGAATCGGCGATACCATCGCCTTTGCTATGGAGTGTTACGAAAAGGGCCTGCTAACAGATAAAGAGACCGATGGGATAAAGCTTCATTTTGGCAACCCGGAAGTCCTTATGGAGGTAACCCGTAAAATCGCCTTCCGTGAAGGTTTAGGGGATCTTTTAGCTGAGGGCAGCCTGAGGGCCGCAAAGGCCATAGGCAAGGGCGCGGAGAAGTTTGCCATGCAGGTCAAAGGTTCAGAGATGTCAGCGGGGGATCCGCGGGGAATGCCAGTTAGGGCCGTTTCCTATGCCACCAGCACACGAGGCTCAGACCACTTACGGTCCAACCCCTATGTTGAGGAGCTGATCACGCCGGAAGAAGCGTTGCAGTTTTTCGGCAGCGCTGAGGCCGCGGACATTTTTCAGGGTCTAAAGGGCAAAGGAAGACTTCTGGCCTGGAGTGAAAATTTTGTAACCATCGGCGACCTCCTGGGGCTTTGTAAGTTTGCTTATTACCGGTCGGCCGCTTTCTCTTACCTGCGTCAAAAGGGCCTGGACTTAGCTACCCGCTTCTACAATGTCTGTAACGGCACGGACCTCACAGAGGAGGAGATGTTCCAGGCGGGAGAGAGGGCCTTCAACATCGAGAAAGCTTTTAATGCCCGGGAAGGAGCGGGTCGGGAAAAAGACATCATCCCTGAAAGATTTTTCAAAGAAGGGTTAGCCGGCGGGGGCCCCAGCGGGGGAGCCGTGGTGGACAGGGAAAAGTTCGACCTCATCCTGGACGAATACTATGAGAGCCGCGGCTGGAATGAAAAGACGGGATTGCCGAAAAAGCAAACCCTGAAGAAGCTGGGGCTTCAAGATATCGCTGAAGATTTAGCCAAAAGGAACCGGCTGGGATAAATTGATGGTAATTCACCTTAAACTTTTTTCTCCCCTGTCCGACGCAGCCGGGGCTGCGGAATTGTGCCTGAGCGTCGAAGAGAAAGCCAATTTACGGAATTTAGTGGAAGCGTTGGTGGCTCGCTTTGGCGGAGAAATGAAGAAGCACCTTTTTGATGTGGAAGGCAGGATCATTCCTTCCTGGGCGGTCTTCATCAACAAAAGAGTCGTTCCTTTGAACCAGCCCGATGCCCTGGAAGCCCAGGTGGAAGCGGGAGATGAGGTTTCCTTCATCCTGAATATTGCCGGAGGATGATACCTGCTTTTTTAGTTGCGGCTCTGCCGCGATGTGTCCTTTGTGGCTAATTTAAGTATTATTTCTGACTTCTGCTTTCTTTCTGTTTCCATTCGCCAAGGAGATCTGAAAATGAAAGCCATCCTCAAAGAAAAACCTATCCCGGGAGCCGTGTTGAGGGAGATGGACATCCCCCGACCCGGCCCCAAAGAAGTTCTCATCCGGGTTAAAGCAGGAGCAATTTGCGGGTCAGACGTCCATATTTTTGATTGGGACCAGTGGGCCCAGAAGGTGGTGCCGGGGCTTCCCCACATCCTGGGACATGAATTCGCCGGGGAAGTGGTGGAGGCGGGAAAGGAAGTTCATCATCTTAAACCCGGAGACCATGTGGCCGGCGAAACCCACATTCCCTGCGACAATTGTTATTTCTGCTTGACCGGGCAGCGACACATCTGCATGGCCATGAAGGTTTACGGCGTTCACAGCCAGGGAATCTTTTCCGAATACACCACCGTCCCCGAACCCTGCGCCGTGAAGATCCCCGGGGAGATTCCTTTTGTGGCTGCGGCCATGATGGAGCCGTGCGGAGTGGCCGTTCACGGTCTTTCCAAGGGAGTTATTTCCGGAAAAACCCTGGCCATCTTCGGCTGTGGCCCCATTGGCCTGTTCGGTGTTCAGGCCGCGATAGCTTATGGCGCTGCCAAGGTGTACGCCATTGACCTCAGCGAAAATCGCCTGAAGATGGCTAAGTCTTTCGGTGCCTATCAGACCTTCGCGGCCGGAAAAGACCCGGTGGAAAAAGCCATACTCGATGAAACCCGGGGAATCGGGGTGGACATGGTCCTGGAAGTGTCCGGGAGCCAGATGGCTTATGATCAGGGCCTACGCATTTTACGCAAGGCTGGGACTTTTGTAATCATCGGGGTTGCCCCAAAACCCATCCAATTGGAGATTCCTACCAACATAATGTATAAAGAAGCCAAAATTTTCGGAATCACCGGAAGGGAGATGTACGAAACCTGGTACCAGGTTTCAGATTTGATCCAGTCGGGTAAGGTGAATCTCGAAAAAGTGGTTTCCCATCAATTGCCGCCGGAAAAATTTGAGAAAGGGTTCAAGGTCGCCAAAGAAGCCCAGCACGGGAAGGTAGCGTTTATCTTCGGCTAAATTTGATGTCTTCGTAAAAAGTCGGAAAAGCCGTCACTCCTGCGAAAGCAGTCCGCCTCAGGCAAACAGAACTGGTTGAATTTACAGGATTCCCGCTTTCGCGGGAATGAGGAAAATGGGACAAAAAGGATTTTTTACGAGATCATCAAATTTAGGGGAGGGCCAGATTTTTCCACAATTCCTATAGTTTGACCCGGCCGGCTTTTCTTTTGGGTAAATGATCCATCAAGAGCTTGCCATCGGACTTTTTCATGTGTTATAAGATTTCTGATCCTTTCCTTGAGCTGAGGGGTTTATACGGAATACCGATGGAGATCCCGCCAGTGGAGTTTAATCTTAGTGAACTTAAAAGTCGAAATCGAATTCAGTCATGCCTTTCAATCCCGTCTTTCCCTTGAACGTCAGATCTTATTGATAGAGGAAGACCGGTCTACCGTTAAACACCTGTTTGATCGGTTGGCAAAGGAACATGGGGAAAAAATCAAGCCTCTTCTCTTCGCCCCAAAGAAAGATGAAATCCTAAGCGGCTTAATGATCATGGTCAACGATAAGATTATCACGGGAAACGATTTGAACCAACAGAACGTACAGTTGAGCAATGGGGACAAGGTCAGTTTATTGTATTTTATATCCGGAGGATGAGGTGAGCAGAAAGAGAATTGGGTACTTTGAAAACAAGCAGGACCCGGAAAATATTTGCAGTCGTTGCCGGATGTGTGAACTGATCTGCGCCTTTCAACATCATGCGGTTGGTAATCCCCGGCGCGCTCGGATTCAAGTTATTACCCTCGGCCAGGGAGAAGACATTCCCGTCACCTGCCTTAACTGCAAAGACCCACCCTGCATGAATATATGCCCCACGGGTTCTCTGCATCGCCCGGAACCCGAAGGTATGGTAAGGGTTCAGGAAGATCTCTGTATCGGATGCGCCATGTGCGTGAACGCCTGCCCGGTCGGGGCGATGACCTTGGACCCCGTCGAAGGATTGGCCATAAAATGCGACCTTTGCCAGAGAGACCCGCAATGCATTCTTTATTGTCCGGCCAAGGTTCTCAAGCTAACGGATGCTGGTCAAACGGCGCGGCACCGCATGAAGGGGTACGCTAAATTTCTGCAAATCGCAGGTGAAGAAAGTTAGATCAGCGGCTAATAAAAAGGTATAAGATGAGCGTTTTTGCTGGTGGATATGCCGGACAAATTCTCTATGTGAACCTGAGCGAGGGTTCGTTCCAAAAGAAAATCCTGGAGCGAGATTTTGCCCTAAAATACATAGGTGGGAGGGGTTTTAGCTCGAAGATATTATGGGAGGAGTTGAAACCAGGGGTCGATCCTTTTTCGGGGGAAAATATCGTGGTCTTGGCGAGCGGTCCTCTGAACGGCACCCCCACCCCTTCGGCCAGTCGTCTAACGGTAGCCGCAAAATCTCCCTTAACGGGAGCGCTGGGGGATGCGAATTCAGGGGGATACTGGGCCCCAGAATTGAAATATGCCGGGTTTGATGCCATCGTGGTGAAAGGAATCAGCCCTGAGCCTGTATACCTATGGGTGGAAGACGGTAAAGCTGAACTTCGTAAGGCCAAACACCTTTGGGGCTTGGGAATTCATGCGGTGGGTGAGCGCCTCAAAGAGGAAATTGATGATGACACCATTCATATTTGTGCCATCGGCCCCGGGGGAGAAAACCGGGTGCGCTTCGCCTGCGTGCTAACCGATGGAGAGAGCGCTGGCGGAAGGTGTGGCATTGGCGCGGTGATGGGCGCGAAGCGTCTCAAGGCCGTGGTCGTGCGCGGCTCTCGCGATGTGGGCATCGCTGACCCCCAGCGCTTCAAGGCAACCCTCGACCTATATCGCCAAACCCTCGAAGGGGAGGCCTGGACGGAGACTTTGCGCCGGTTGGGGACGCCTAACTTGGTTGTCCATCGCCAGAAATTGGGCATCTGGGGGGCCAAAAATTTTCAAAGAGGAACGATCGAGGGCTGGGAAAAAATCAGCGGAGAAGCCTTCCGGGAAAAATTCCTTCACAAGGTGCTGGGCTGCATGGGGTGTCTGGTGCGCTGCCGTAGATACTCAGTAATCTCCGCTGGTCCCCTGGCTCCGACTTATACCAAAGGGCCGGAGTACGATACCATCAATGGCCTGGGCGCTAAGCCTTACATAACGGATCCCGCCGTCATCCTCCGCGCGCAGTATCTTTGCGACGATTACGGAATAGATGCTCAGACTGCCGGCTCTTCCATTGCTATGGCCATGGAGCTTTATGAGAGGGGCATTTTGAAAAAAGAGCAGGTGGATGGTCCGGAGCTTGTCTTTGGCAACGGTGAGGCGCTTCTTCATTTTATCGAAAAAATTTCCTACCGACAGGGGTTTGGAGATCTTCTGGCGGAAGGAACAAAAATAATGGGGGAACGGCTGAATGCTGGGTATTACGCCATTCACGTCAAAGGCCTGGAGGTGGATGCCACCGATCCCCGGGGTTACGTGACCCGGGCGCTCACCTACTCCGTGTCCACCCGCGGCTCCTGCCACCTACGCGGGTTTCCGTATATCGATGAGTTCATCACCCCCGAAGAGGCCGAAGTTTTTTTCGGGACCCCAGCCGTCTCCCGCTTGGAAGCTCTGGAGGGAAAGGGAAAAATGGTCGCCTGGAGTGAGGATTGGGTGACTCTGGCCGATCTGGCCGGCGTCTGCAAGTTCGCCTGGTACCGTTCCCGCAACTTTCCCATGCTCATCAAGCGGGGGCTGGAGCTGATGAATGAAATCCTGGCGGCTACAACCGGGCTTCCCTTCAGCCCTGAGACCCTGCTCCGTTGCGGGGAACGCGTGTATAACGTGGAAAAACTCTTCAATCTCCGGGAAGGGTTCGGGCGGCAGGCGGACTATCCCCCGCAACGCTTCTTCAACGAGGAGATCCCCGATGGTCCCGCTAAGGGAGCGAAGCTGAGTCGAGAGGAGTACGACCGCGTGTTGGATGATTACTACGAAGCCCGAGGTTGGGACAAAAAAACAGGTCAGCCTTCGCAGCAGAAACTGCGCTCCCTAGGTCTGGAATGAGCCGGAATATTTTTTATCATCCCAATCGCTGCATGCTTTGCCTTTCCTGTGTTCTGGCCTGCCACTTAAACTCCCTGGGGGTAAGCGATGCCCGCTCTCTTCCTATGGGGAAGCCGCTGCCCAGAATTTCCCCGGCCTTTTCCGGCGGCACACCCTGGATCTGGAAATGTCAGCAGTGCTCCCAACCCCCCTGCGCCGAGGCTTGCGTTTCCGGCAGCATACGCAGAATAAAAGGGGGGGCCGCAGCGGAGCATCGCCAGGAAACTTGTGTGGGGTGCGGCTCCTGTCTTCTGGCTTGCCCCTTTAGCATTCCGGCCCGCAACCCGGGAGAAGATCATTTCAGCAGGTGTAATCTTTTCCCGGCTGAAAAAACTCCTCCCTGCGTAAAGGCCTGTCAGGCCCGAGCCCTCGTTTATCAGGATGCTTCTCGCTTTACTCAGAAAAAAAAGAAGCGCTTTCTCGTGCAGTCCAAGGGAACTCCATGATCCAGGTCGAAGAAGAAAGGCCCAAGTTTCCCCCTTGCGGTTACGGCCTTCTGGGGCTTTGCTGCTCCGACTGCCTGGCGGGCCCCTGCCGGGTCAGCCCGTTTGAAAAAGAGCATGCCAAAGGTTTGTGCGGGGCTGACGCCGACCTCCTGGTGGCCCGCAACCTCCTCCGCCTCACCGTAAGAGAGGGCGCCCGCTCCCTGAAATCCTTCCGGGAGGTCCTGCGGGAGTTCAGAGACCGGGGAAAAACGCAGGAGTTTATTGCGGTTGCAGAAGGAGCCTACGGAAAGCAGATCGTCTGCAAATACAAGATTCCCGAGGCCGGAAGCGAAAAGATCGTCTCTTTTCTGGAGGGGGTTTCCTCTCCGCTCTTAGCTCCTTTTGCCAATGAACCCCCTTCCCTTTTCCCAACCCTTTTTCCTGAAACCGTATTTCCTCATCTCCGCCAGGAACCTCCCCCAGGGTCCCTGACGGAAGAGTTACTGGAACTCCTTAAGGAAGATCAAAAAGGAAGCGATGCTCCTGAAGAATGCTGGCGTCGATGCTTGCGGGCCTCTGTCCAAATCCTGATGGCCGAAGAGCTCAGGCGAGACCTGTTCACCCTTCTGCACCCTGCTTCTTCCAGGGAAGATGGGTGGGAGGGAACAAGGAAGTTTTTAGAAGGCTTGCCTGGTTCGGCGCAACCGTTATTGATTTGCTTCTCGCCCACAGGTGGTTTCCAGTCGCCAACCATGGAGCGTCTCGCCCAAGGTCTGACGCAACATATTCCGCAACTGCATTCCCTCTATATCCGGGAGGTTTCTGATTTCGCCCGGAATGGCCGTTTCCTGCATAAGAAATGGTCTCGGCCGGTTTCCGGCTTGGCCACTGTGGTCCTGGTCGAATCATTTTGGGTATTGCCCACCCTTGCGTCTTTAGCCCTGGGATTTGTCACCGCATCTCATCCTCCGCTGCCCGTTCAGGGAAGCGAGAAAGCAAAACGATTCTTCACTGAGGAGCTTGGCATGACGAGGCAGAATTTCTATTTGGCAGGCGGGGATGAAACCGCATTTTCCAGGCTCTGCCAGTCTTTCCAAGAAAGGATTTCATGAAGTATCTCATCATCGGCAGTGGTCCGGCGGGAATTTTCGGCGCCGAAGCGATCCGCCGACGGGATGCGGAATCAACGGTTACGATGGTTTCGCCTGAGGACACCATCGCCTATTCACCGGTGATAATCACCTACTGGATCGGGGGAAAGGTTCCCCAGCGGGGGTTGTATTTTAGGGATTCTTCCTGGGCAGACCAGAACCGAATCGAATTGAAGCTGGGCCAGCAGGCCATCTCCCTACAAACGCGACTTCAAAAGCTGACCCTGGAATCCGGAGAAGAAATCTCCTACGACCGGCTGCTGATCGCCTCCGGCTCTTCACCCGTCTCCCTGCCCATTTTCGGAGTCACCCTGAAAGGAGTCCACTCCATCCGGCGGGTCGGTGATGCTGAGGCCATCCTGGCGGAGATCGCTAATCTGCACCAGGCCATCATCATCGGCGGCGGATTTGTCGGTTTGAAGGTGGCCGACCATTTAAAGGAGCGGGGAATTGACGTGATGATCTTGGAAAAGGAAACCAGGTTGGTCCCGCGCATATTCGACGGTAAGGCTTCCCTTTTTCTCGTAGATAAGTTGGGCCGGGAGAATATCCGGGTGGAAACCGGTGTAGAGGTGGAAGAGATCCTGGGAAAGGCCGGACGGGTATGCGGGGTGCGGATGAAAGATGGGCGTATCCACCCCGGCCAGATGGTTATCCAATCCGTGGGCGTGAGGCCGAATATTAATTTCCTGGCTGGCTCTGGAATTGCAGTGGAGAAAGGTGTTCCAGTGAATACCCGGATGGAAACAAATATCACGGGCATTTATGCGGCTGGCGATGTTACTTTAACCTTGGACTCGATCACCGGCGAGAAAGTAAATAATGCCACCTGGCCGGCGGCCTCGCGCCAAGGGACGGTAGCCGGAATGAATATGGCTGGTGGCAACATTTCCTGTCCCCACAACCTTTCTTTGAACGCTTTTTCTCTGTGTGGAGTCCCGGTTATGACTGCAGGTAATCCTAGTGAAACAAACGGGCAGGCTCTCATGGAAGAAGGGCCTGGGTTCTACCGTAAAATACTCCTGCAGGAAGGAAAGCTGACCGGCTTCATTCTGATCGGGGAAGTATCCCAGGCCGGAATTCTCCTATCCTTGATGAAAAAGAGAGAGATTGTATCCGGGGCAGCGCTTTTGCAAAAACCCTTTTCCGGCCGCAAATACCTACCCCCCGGCTATGGCTACCAGCATGGTTCACTATTTTTAAGAAGCAAATGGGAAAGGAGTTAAATAAGATGTCTTACCCTCACCTCTCCACCCCAGTTAGCCTCGGGAGCCTAATCTTAAAAAACCGGCTGGTCATGTCCCAGATGACCATGAATTACGCTGCCGCGGAGGGTTTTGTTACCGAAAAGTTGATCCGTTATTACTTGGAGCGGGCCAAAGGCGGGGTTGGGCTAATCCTGGTGGAAGGTACTTTCTTTACTCCAGAAGGACGAGGGTATAAAAATCAGCTCAGCCTATCCTCCCCGGATCATGTGAAAGGTTTGCGCCAACTGACTGATGCTGCCCACGGAGTGGCCGATGCTCCGAAGATCTTCCTCCAGATCCACCATTCCGGCTGGAGGGCCTCCTCCAAGGTGAGTGGGTTGCCTCCTGTTGGCCCTTCGACCTTCGCCCCATATCCCGGCGCAGAAGTCGCCAGGGATCTTTCGGTGAAAGAAATCAAAGAGCTGGTCGAGGCGCATATTTTGGCGGCAGCCATGGCCAAAGAGGCCGGTTTCGACGGGGTCGATTTTCACTGCGCCCACGGTTATCTGATCCCCTCCTTTTTTTCCCCCCTCTCCAACCAGAGGACGGACGAATACGGGGGAGACCTGGCCGGCAGGACCCGCTTCCTTCTGGAAATCATCCGGGGGACGAAAGAAAGGTTGGGGCGGGATTTTCCGGTGACCATAAAGATCAGCGGGGACGAGTATATCGAGGAAGGCCTCGCCCTCAAGGAGATGGTTAAGATCGCCCGCATGGCCGAGGAGAGTGGCATTGACGGCATCATGATTTCGGCCGGAACAGTGGGGGGAAAGAAGGTGGAAGATCTTTCCCAGGCCCACAAGGTTTTGCGCACCCTGCCCATGATGACCAACCCCGGGTGCCTGGTTCCCCTGGCTGCGGAGATGAAGAAGACCCTGCGCATACCAGTAATTGCCGTAGGAAGGATCAACCATCCTGCCCTGGCTGAAGATATCATTGTCAAGGGGCAGGCCGACCTGGTGGCTATAGGAAGGGCGCTTCTGGCCGATCCCTATTTCCCCCGCAAAGCATTCGCCGGGAAAGAGGAGGAGATTCGCCCTTGCATCGCCTGCAACGAGGGCTGCTACAAACGCATTTTTCAGCAACTGGATATTCGTTGTTCCGTTAATCCCACTCTGGGTCGGGAAGAAGAAATTTCCTGCCCACCTGCTGCTTCGCCCAAGCGGGTTGCGGTCATCGGCGGGGGGCCCGCAGGAATGGAGGCGGCCTATGCTGCCCGGGAAAGAGGTCATCATGTGCTCCTCTTAGAAGCAAGCGAGAAACTGGGCGGCCAGCTAAACCTGGCTTCCCTTCCTCCCGGTAGAAAAGAGATCGAACGTTTCTGTAAATTTATCAAGAACCGACTTCAAAGGAGTGGAGTCAAAATCCTAAAAGGAAAAAGGGCCACAGCTTCCCTCTTGCAGAAACACGGCCCTGATGTGGTTATCCTGGCTGCAGGTGCTCACCCGCGAAGAATTAAAATCAGGGGTTTGGAAGAGGAACGCATGATTTCTGCTTGGGAGGTGCTCAGCAGCAGGGGAGGCATCCGGGAGCCAATCCTGGTCCTCGGGGCCGGACTGGTGGGCTGCGAAACCGCCGATCTGCTGAGCGAGGCCGCTAAAAATGTTCTATTAGCTGAAATCCTTCCCGAAATGGCCCCGGGACAAGATGCCGACACCAAAGCCTACTTTACCTTGAAGTTCAAGAAAAACGGGGTGGAGGTCTTGACCGGCACCGAGCTCAGGAGCGTGGAGGGGGAGAAGGCAATTCTGCAACGCGGGGCCGAAGAGTTTCAGGTCCGGGTGGAGACGGTGGTATATGCAGTAGGATCTCAAGCAAATGATGAGCTGTACAAGGAACTCGTCTCATCCGGGCTCAAGGTTATCAAAATCGGAGACTGCGTCCAGCCCAGAACCATCATGGAAGCCGTACAGGAAGGTTTTCAGGCGGGAAGGTCCATATGAAAAGCAGCAGTTTTCATAAAATGATACTCGTAACAGTACATTTAAGCCTCCTCAAAAACCGTTTAACTCCCCCTTGATTCCCCTGAAGCTGTGAAAAAATTCAACTTTCGGAAATTAGTGGTAGGTATATTGTTTCTTAAAAATCACCTTCCCCCCTTCTCTTGGGGTGGAGACTTGATAATGATAGCCTTCATTGGTTTATCTCTGAGGAGGTTGATCGTGGCATGGTCGGTATCTGCGGGAACGAACACAAAGGCGCCGGCGCTTATTGGTTGATCCCCCGCCTTTGTCCGGCTGATGCCTTCCCCTTCTAAAATATAGATTACCTCTTCTTGATCCGGATGACGGTGCAGGGCGTGTTCGGTCCCGGGAGCGTATTCTGTAATGTTGATTTTAAGGTACTTGGTTCCGATGTTCTCCGGGCCGAAAAGGCTTTTTGTCTTACCCCAGTCCACCCGTATAAACTCCCTTTCATCTTCTCGAACTACTATACTGCCCATAGGGCCATCTCCTTATTAATAAGTTCCCCAGGAAGCTTTACCCTTTTTTCCTTTCCCTGTCCGCATCTTGCCCGGGCGTCTTAATGATACCTTTTAAAAAGTCATTTTCAGAGTGGTTTAGCAAATGACATTGAGCTTATGTCCGCCACTCAATTGGCAAAGGTTTCATGATTACAAAGGCTGATTTTCATGCAACAACAGGGTTTATTTAATTATGTGCCGAAAGGTACAAATATCTGCCAGCTCTTTGATATCCGGCTCCTCGTTCTCCAGGTTGAGAATGATGTCCTTGGTCCGTTCGATATGCTTCTCCGATAGGATCCCCCTCAAGTACTTTCGATAAATATCCACGACCTGGTCCATGGTCAAGGGATACTTCGGCCCTCCATATGGATGGTCCATGGCCCCCGTCAGCACCTTCCCGCTCTTCAATTTTAGCTCAATCCGCCCCTCTCCCGAGAAATACCGCACTCCAAATTCTATTTTATTCCAAGCATCCGTGCCGGGTTTTTTGCGATCATGTTGCGGATGGCTCTAACTGAGAACCCGTATTGGAGCATCTCGCGAACGTACCAGGCCATTACCTTCACAGGCGGGGGGTTGACCACTTGCCCGGAGTCCGTGGACATGATGCAGTGGTCTGGGCCGACCGCCTTGATGGCATCTCCCAAAGCGCTGGGAGGAAGGGGGTTGGCAACCTGTGGCGTGCAATCATTGAAGACATGCTCCAGATAGGTCGCCCCTGCGGAAAGGGCTTCGCGCATCTGGTCGGCAGAATAATTGACAAAGCTGGCTACTGGGTGGGTTACCACAATCTTTTCCACACCTGCTTTTTTAGCCTCCCAAATTAGGGCTATTCCTTCCCTGGGGGAAAGATGGCCGGTCCCCAGGATCATGTTATTCCTGGCGATGATTTCCAGAATCGGCCCCATTTCTTGAATTAAACTTCCGTCCTCTTTCAGGATAGAAATCCCTTTGATGTCTTTGGGCATAGCCTTGGCAAACATAGGTACATGGTCCACGTATTTCAAATAATTAGCGGCGTGGGTCGTGGGCATCCAGACCTGGCGGGCGCCGAGTTTGGCCGCGCATTCCACTGCATACTTATTAAGTCCCCCTACCTGCCAGTTGAGGGCCACCCCCCCAAAGACCGTAAATCCGGTGACCGCCTGGGCAATTTGCGCCCGGTCCGCGCTGATAGTAACATGGCTTTTAATGAGGATGGCTCGCATTCCCGCCCGCTTGGCCTGACGAGCCACTTCGATGTCATTGAGCAGGCGCGGGTAAATGTCCGGACCGGTATGGATATGAAAATCGATTGCCCCCTGGAGCAATTCTTTTACCTGCGTTTCCAAAGTTTTTTCTTTTGTTTTGGTTTTTATAACCATTTCCTTCCTCCTTTATGAAAAACCGTTAGAGCGTAAGCCGCCAGGCGTAAAGTGATTTACCCCTAATCCCTATACCCAACACCCTACACCCTTTTTTTCCTTACTGCCACCCCCAAGATTTTTTCCCACACTTTAATCATCGCTCCTTTGTTCTCCCTTCCTAATCCCTGGTCCAGGGCCATCTGGTAGGTAACCATGGCCGCGGCAGTGACCGGAAGGGGAATACGATGGGCGCTGCTGATCTCAGCAACGTGGACCATATCCTTGTAAGCATCATCCAGAGGATATCCTGGTCCAAAGTTCCCTTCCAGGATGAGGGGGGAAAAATTATCCAGGGCAAAGCACTGGCCTGTGCCGCTTCGGGTCACTTCGCAGGTTTGTTCCGGATCGAGCCCCATTTTCACGGCCAGAGGAAGTATCTCGGCCATAGCGGCGCAATGGACGTCAAACATCACCTGGTTAATCAATTTCATCAACTGCCCGTTGCCGGAAGCGCCGGTATAAATGATCTTGTTGCCCATCGCTTTTAGAGCGGGCTTTACCTGCTGAAATACAGCCTCTTCTCCGCCCACCATTATGGTGAGTGTCCCGGCCTTAGCCCGGGCCTCCATTCCCGATACCGGCGCGTCCAAAAAAAAGACTCCCCTCCCCTTCAAGGTTTCGGCAAACTTCTTCGTGGCCAGCGGGTGTATGGTTCCGCAGTCGATGAGCACCTGGCCGGGGTTCAAAACATCGGCCATCCCGTCTTTTCCAAAAAGGACTTCTTCCACAATCCCGGTATTCGGCAGGCATAATATTATCCAGGTTGATTTCCGGGCTAATTCCTTAAGCATGGAGGACGCTTGGCCTCCCTGGGCGGCTATTTCCTCGACTACTTCTTTTCTCTGGTCAAAAAGGTTTAGCACAAACCCGGCTTTAATTAAATTAAGTGCCATCCATTTTCCCATCGTTCCTAAACCAACAAACCCAATCTCCGGCTTCATCTTGCCTCCTCTATTCCATCATTCGTATCACTTTAGCCCTTTGAAAATAGATGGGGCGTAAGGGCCAAGGAAATCCATGGCCCGGGGGCCTTAACAAAGGTGGTCAAACCACTTTTTCAAACCGCTAAATTGATACCATTATTCAATATTCCATAAATCCGTCATTACTTCAACGGCCAGAGCCCCTTCTCCTGAAGCACCGTGCGGAAAACTTTCAGGGCCGTATTGATTACCGGAACTCCCCCATACGTAGCCATCTGAAAAATTACCTCGGCAATTTCCTGGGGGGTACATCCCACGTTCAAGGCTGCGTGCAGGTGCATCTTCAGCTCTTCTGTCCGTTCCAGGACGGTTAAGGCCGCCACCGTAACCAAGTGCCGGGTACGATGGGGAATCTTTTCCCGGGCGTAAAGCTGGCCCGTGACGAAAAGGGAAATATCTTTTGCCAGATCTTTATCGAAAGACCGCCATAAATCAAAGGGACGTTCATCCTTAATTCCTTCGAAATACATCTGGGCCGTCTTTTGAGTTTCTTCTTTCAGCTTTTCCATCTGATCGGTCATTTTCCCTCCACCGGAATCAGAATCCAGAAGTCGGAATAATTTGCCCTTCAAAAAAAATTCTGAATTCTGTCTCCTTAATCCTGTATTCTGTTTTTTATTTCTTTTACTTTTTCTCTTCCTCGGCTTCAAATTCCTTCATTCTTTGCGCTAAATCCTTTAGCTTCTTATTGACAAGGAAATTTACTGTCCCTTCCGGGTAGGTTTCATCCACTCCTCTCTCCCCGGCGGGAACTCCGGTTAAAATTTCGATCCCCTGGTCGATGTTCTGAACTGGGTAAACATGGAAATTTCCATCGGCCACAGCTTGAACCACGTCCTTGCGCAGCATCAGGTCTCCGACATTTTGATGAGGGATGATCACCCCTTGTTTTCCGGTCAGCCCGCGGCTTTGGCAGGTGTCGAAGAAACCTTCGATCTTCTGGTTGACTCCCCCGATCGGTTGAATCTCTCCGTTCTGGTTGACGGAACCGGTTACGGCGATGTCCTGCCGCAGGGGCAGGCTGGCCAGGCTGGAAAGAATGGCGTAGACTTCCGTGGAGGAGGCGCTGTCGCCGTCGACCCCGCCATAAGATTGCTCGAAGGCCAAGCTGGCGGTTAGAGTCAAAGGTTTGTCCTGGGCATATTTCCCCCTTAAGTACCCACCCAGAATGAGCACGCCCTTATTGTGCGTCCTGCCCGAAAGGTCAGCCTCCCGCTCAATATTGATGATTCCGGCTTTACCCATGGAAGTCTTGGCCGTAATTCGGGAAGGTTTGCCGAAAGCATACTCTCCCATGTCGAAAACCGACAGGCCGTTTACCTGCCCTACCCTAACTCCATCGGAATCAATCAGGATAATTCCGTCTTCGATCATCTCCTGAATTTTATCCTCGATCATCTTCTTGCGGTAAATCTTCTCGGCGATAGCCTGGTCCACGTGCTTTTCGGCGACCACGCTGCTTTTATCTTTTTTGGCCCAATAGCTGGCTTCTCTGAGAATATCGGTGATGCGGTGAAATTCCGTGGAAAGTTTTTTCTGGCGTCCGGCCAGGCGCCCTCCGTACTCGATCACGGCCGCCACCCCGCTGCGTTCGAAGGGCAGCAATTTTTCATCCTGGCAGATTTTGCGGATGAAAGCGGCGTACTGCAACTGGCTTTCTTCCTTTCGCTCCATCACGGAATCGAAATCGGCCTTGATCTTGAATATCTTTTTAAAATCCTCATCGACGGCGTAGAGGGTCTCGTAAAGGTAGGCGTCCCCGATCATAACTACTTTTACACGCACTTCAATCGGTTCCGGCTTGAGGGCCGAGCTGGCAAAAAGATAAAACGGGTCGAAAGACTGCATTTCCAGGGAGCGGTTCCGCAGAGTGCGTTTCAAAGCAATCCAAACCCCGGGTTCGATAAAAACATCGAGGGCGTTGAGGACCAGGTACCCGCCATTGGCCCTGAGGAAAGACCCGCTCTTAATTTTGGTGAAATCTGTCTTCCACATTCCGCCCATCCGGTCAACGTTGCGTTCAATCGTTCCGAAAAGGTTGCGATAGGTGGGCGAAGTTTCGATGATCACTGGAGCTCCCCTGGTCTCGGAGTTATCCACCAGGAGATTGACCTGGTATTCGCTGAAAGTATCCACCGGACTGGGCATCATCAAGCCGGGAATGGGAAGTTGCGGAGCCTCTGCTTTGGGTTGGAAGCGGCTGGGGTTTTCCAGGATATTATCCCGCACCTCATCCAGGTAAGGGTTGATCTTGGGCTGGTTATACTTTTCCCTGATGTCCCCGATCAACTCGCCCACCAGGTGGAATATCGCCGATTTGTCCAGAGCGGCTAATTCTTCCTGGATGGCTTTTTCCACCCTGCGGGTCTCTTTGAGAACCTGCTCCATCTCCGCGCTTAACTCGCTGTATTTGACCTTGAGGTTTTCGAAATTCTCTTTGGGAAACTGCCCTTGTTCCACCAGGTTTTCCAGTTGATCGAGGGCAATGGCATTGCCGGCCACCAGCGGGGCAACGTCCGGACGGGTAAAGACGCCCACCTGGACCTGCACTACAACAAACCCTTCTTTTTTGGCCCTAACCTCGAATTCCTTGATCATTCCTTTCTCCCGCTCCCGGTGTTTTTCCACCACTCCCCTTTTCTGCTTCTGGTATTCCTCGCTTTCAAAAATCAAAGGAATATTCTTCTTCAGGGATTCGATGAGATTATCCATATCCTTCTTAAATGCTTTGCCCTGGCCAGCATGCAGACAGATGCACCGCGGTTGATCGGGGTCTTTAAAATTGTTCACATAACAAAGGTCATCGGAAATTTTTCCCTCTTTGTCAATTTCCTCCAAAAGACATTTGATGGTGGTATTCCGGCCAGTGCCCACTAATCCAACTATAAAAATATTGTACCCCAGGCTTTCCATCTCCAGTCCCAGGCGAATGGCCTTCAGGGCCCTCTCCTGACCGATGATCTCCGTGCAAGGTTGGATTTCACTGGTATCCTCGAACGGAAGAGACTCGGGAGAACAACGCCGCCTTAACTTCTCCACCGGAACTTCAAGGTATTTTATTTCCGCCCCCATCTAAAGACCTCCTAAGCTTGATGGTCTCGTAAAAAGTCCCGTTTTCGTCATTGCGAGGAGTTCCGCCAATGCGGGACGACGAAGCAATCCCGTATTTTCAAGGACTTATAAAAACGAGATTGCTTCGCTTTCGCTCGCAATGACTCTTCTGCGGAAAACCGCATTTGCAGATTTTTTACGAGATCATCAATTTTTTATGAAGATTAACAGAATTTCTCAAGCCGGTCAAATGAGAAAAGGGTAACACTTTAGCCCTTTGAAAAGAGGTGGGGCGTAAGGTCAGAGGGAATCCATGGTCCGGGGGCCTGGGCGGCCCGCTTGGAATCATAAGGCGCTGATTCCTTAGCGGGTGGGGCGGGGAAAATGCCCCCCGCCTCCTCCGGCGGAAACGAGAGGTGTTCTTCGTGGCCAAGCGGAAACCCGGCCGATGCTTCCGGCGCGTTCCACCCAGACCCCCGGACCTCAACAAAGGTGGTAAAACCATTTTTTCAAACCGCTAAATTGATGGTTTCGTAAAAAGTCGTCACTCCGGCCTGCCTGTGCCTGGCAGACAGGTGAAAACCGGAGTCCAGGGTATTTATAAGCATTTGAAAATACTGGATTCTGGCTGGAGTTTATCCCGATGAAAATCGGGGCCGGAATGACGAAAAAGGGCATTTTCAGACTTTTTACGAGATCATCAAATTGATACGGAAAAGGAAGTTTAGGATTCGAGGGGCCAAGGGTTCAAAAAAATTCAAAAAAAAGTGGGGCCGTAGCCCCACTCCTTGACAGCGTCGATGCGCTTCTTGGTCAGATGAAAAGGCGGTCGGCCAGTTTGTGCAGCATGACCGGCCCCTGAATTTCGGTTTCAAACAAGGGAATGACGGAGCGCACCCCGTCGCCGAATTTCTGCCATATCTCTTCCATATGCTCATCCTGCATTTTCACCCGGTTGCGCACGAATTCCGGTGATTCGGGTTTGACCATCTCTTTCTGGATCAGGCCATTGACGATCACCCCTCCCACGGGGATTCCGAAATCATGGAACCACTGGATGAACCGGGTAATGACGGCGATGGGCAGGCTTTCCGGCAGAGTAACGAAAAAGAAAGAAGTCTTCTGCGGGTCGGTCAGGAGCACTTTGGCGTTAGCCATCCGGTCCTTGAACTGGATCAGATAATCCATCAAGGGGTCCTTCTCTTCCTTCTTGGTGTAGGAAAGGGCTTTGCGCAAAACCCCGGCCTCCCCCCGGCTCTTGAGCATCTTATCCACCCAGAGGGAGTAAACCTTGGACATACCCAGCAGCCGCCTCGCATTGGCGGTGGGCGCAGTGTCAAAGACGTAGATTTCGTATTCGTCCTTGAACATCAGGTCGATCATGTTCTCAAACATGGCTGATTCTTCAAAGGCCGGGTTCATGGTGGCCGACTCGACGAATTCCTCGGCCTTGATGGTAATGTCGGCGAATTTGAGGAACCAGGCGATCTTTTCCCTAATCTCCTGTTTGGACCGCTCGATGGACTCCTTGGTGTCGATTTCGAAGGCAAAGCATTTTTTCTCGTCGCAGATCAACACCGGTTTGCCAAAGACATTCTGATTCAGCAGGTTGCTCAGGCTATGGACCGGGTTGGTGGAAGCCAGAAGGGTTTTCTTCCCTTGTTTGGCAAACCATAGAGCCGCAGCCCCGGCCATGATGGTTTTACCTACCCCTCCTTTGCCGCCGAAAAAGACGTATTTGAGCTTGGGGTGAGCTTTCATATAATCGGTCATGTTCATGGTAATTCCGCTCATGGTTTCCCTCCATTGCCGAACATGGCATTGGCCATCTTTTCGATCATCGCCAACCCGGTGATATCCCGCTCCATCTCGGGAACCGAAGCCAGAATCTCGTTCTTGAAAGTCTCATCGATTAACTTCAGGTATTTCTCCTGCATGGTGATCCGGTGGCGCAGATACTCGGGGATGTCCTGATTTTTTAGTTCCGGGGGAAGGACACGGTTGATGATGTACCCGCTCAAGGGGACATCAAATTTGGCGAAGAGCCCTGCGGCCTTCTGGGTGTCTTTGATGATCATCTCCTCCGGTACGATGACAAAGAAAAAGGCCGTCTTCTCTTTGTCGGTGAGGATGCTCGAGGATTTGTTGATCCGGTCTTTGATCCACAAAAGCTCGGTGAGGATCTTGTCCTCCTCCGTTTCCTTTTCCCTCTTCACGATGGCCACTACCTGATCGTACTCGGCCATCTCCCCCCGGAGGTGGGTAATTTTATCGATCCAGGCGTCATACACCGAGGCCATGGAGAGGTAGTAGAGCGCATGACCCAGGGGGACGAGATCGTAGATATAGTAGTCATAGCCGCCTTTGACCACGATGTCCACGACTTCGTCAAAGATCGCGCTCTCTTCCATCGCCGGCTCTGCGGCCGCGGCCTGGATGTAGCCTTCGATCTCTTCGGGAACTTTCGCCAGCCCATACATATCCAGGATCTTTTTGCGGATCTCTTCTTGATATTCCTTGATTCTCCGGTCCGCATCAATCTCCTGAGCATACAGGTTGGGCATGATTTCCACTGCCCCTTTGCCAAAGATGTCTCGCTCGAAAATGTCGCTTAGCGAGGCCTGCGGGTCAACGGAAAAGACCAGAACTTTATGCCCCCGCTTGGCTAAGTAATAGGCCGCGGCCGCAGAAAAAGTGGTCTTTCCTAACCCTCCCTTTCCTCCGAACATTATGTACCGCCTGTCGGGGAATTTTTCGAATATGTCCGCGAGTGGAATGGCACACCTCCTTCTGTTTTACGCTATGCGCAAAGCGCTAAGCGCTTAGCAATTTTTTTATTTATCAAGCCAGGGCATCGGTCAGGTCTCTCTCCCGCAGCATCCTTCGTTTCCATGTGGCAATCTGCGGGACAACATAAGGCAAAATGCGTAAGGAATAATAAGGCGGTAAAATGGGCACCCCTAATAGATCGCCCATGGTTATCAGGATAAAAAGGTGCTCCATGCTTCCGCGCGTCTTCAAAGCAAACCGGGCAGTGTCGTGGGCCGCCATCCCGTAGATCATTTCCTTGGCCGCTTTCCCGAATCTCTTTAAAAAGTTCCCTTTTTGTTCCTCGTGTTTCTCTTCTTCTTTGGCCATCACGCTCCTCCTGGGGTAGAACTGGAATAATTAAATTGAGCCTCTTGCAAAAGTCCGTAATTTACCCTTCGACAGGCTCAGGGTGAACGGGCTTAGGTTTGAAATTATTTAGTTTTTCCGTTCGTGGTGAGCTTGTCGAACCACAAAAAATACTTTTGCAAGAAGCTCAATTGTATAGGAAATTCCTTTTTTCAACTTTATTGTAACCTGCATCTGGAGCACTTAGACGTTTTACACTTGTTCTTTACTTTTTCTTAATCATGGTTTTAAAACTCTGTGATCTCTGTGTCCTCTGTGGCTAATTTATTTCTGGATTCTTCTTTTTACCCGGTTGCCATTATATTCCAACTGGTATCATTGTCAAATAAAAAAAACGGGCGAAAATTTTTTTTATTGACACTATTTGGTAATTGTGCATAATTTGTGGATGGGGAAATTGTTAGTTTGGGCATTTTTTTGATAAGGAGGTGATGCTGAGCCAATAAGGCTCCCTGAAAAACGCAGTTGGATCGTGGAACGGTTATAGTCTCTCCCCCAGGTAAAACTAAAGGCTCGGCGGGAGAGGAAAACAAAGTATCCAAGATTTAACTCATAAGGAGGGGAAAAATGACTTCACTCGTTGCCTTAATTTTAGCTATTGTCTGGATCTTCCTGGTTTACCGTTTTTACGGCCGGTATGTTGACCGCAAAATTGTCCAGTCCGACCCCAAGAAAGCCACCCCTGCCGTCATGTACATGGATGGCGTGGAGTTCATGCCTGCCAACAAAAATGTCCTCTTTGGCTTCCAATTTAAATCCATCTGCGGCTTAGGCCCTGTCGTCGGGGCAATCATGGCCGTTAACTGGGGCTGGGTCCCGGCCATGCTTTACCTTATGCTGGGCGTTGCCTTTATTGGGTGGATTCATGATTATTCCGCCACCATGGTTGGCGTTCGCCGGGAAGGGATGAGTCTGGGTGGAATGAGTTACACCCTGATCTCTCCCCGGGCCAGAACATTGATCAGTATATTCATTTACTTTAACCTTATGCTCAGCTTTGGAGCTTTTGCTCTGCTGATCGCCGGCAACCTCAGCAGACCCCACGGTCCTTTGGGTGTTATCATTTATGTCTTCATGGGTCTTCTGGCCGGCCAGATGATCTATAGATGGAAACAGTCAATCATAACCACAACGGTAGTCACGGTGGTTGTCACCTTCTTTGGAATTTTTTATCTTACCAGCCTTGGTCCCGTGATGGATTTATTTAAAACCATCAGTGGCGGCGATAAACCTCCCATCATTTTCGGAACAGTCGATCAGGCCAAGTTCATCTGGGTAATCGCGGTCCTGGTCTTCTGTTACTTCGGGGCGGTGCTGCCCATCTGGCGCTGGGCTCAGCCAATTAACTATCTGGGTTTCTGGGTCGTCTTCATCGGCATGATCATGATCGGCCTGGGCATTCTTTTTTGGAACCCATCCTTCGGAAACTTCCCGGCCTTCAAGGGATGGTGGTGGGGAGCCAACCCTCTCTGGCCTATGCTCTTCGTGACTATCATGTGCGGGGCAGTTTCTGGCTGGCACTCGCTGGTCGGCAGTTCGGGAACGGCCCGCATGCTGGAAAAAGAAACGGACACCTTACCAGTAGCCGGGGGTTCTATGCTCCTGGAGATGGTTATGGGCATGCTGGCTTTGATCATCGCGGTTTCGGCCTTTGGAAGCTTTGAAGGGTATGCCGATGCCTTCAAAAAGGGGGCTGGTGCGGTCTTTATGGTCGGGGGAGCTAATTTTCTGGGTAAAATAGGCATACCGGCACAACAGGCCGCTGTTTTTGCCAACATTATGTTTGCGGTCATCGGCCTGACCCTGATTCACTTAGGGGTGCGGTTCATGCGCCTTTACGGGGCTGACGTTCTCGGAGAATTCTGGCCGATTTTCAAGAACGTCCAATTTTCCACGATCTTCACCCTGATCATCTTTGGCGTCTTCTGCTTTACCGGAATTCTGGCTACCCTCTGGTTCCTGGGCGGGGCTTTCAACCAGATGCTGGCCTCCATGGCCCTGCTCATCGCTTCCTGCTGGCTGGCCTACGAGAGGAAAAATTATAAAATTACCCTTTTACCATCGATTTTCCTCTTTGTGACCACCATTTCAGCAGCTATCTGGATTTCTTATGGAACCATCAAACATTTCTTCATTACTCCGGACATAACCATGGATCGGGCCATCGGCAACTGGCTTACCGGTTTGATTGCCCTCTTCCTGGTCTTCTGCGCGGTGGTCTTGATTAAAGACGCCTTTGCATCCATCCGCAAGTTTACTAGTGAAAAAAAGGGGGAAGGCGTCCCCGCCCCATCCCCGGGCGGAAGCGCGAAATAAGAATTGGAAGGTTAACCCAAAAACTAAGAAAATCCCCCCTTTCCCCCCTTTTAAAAAGGGGAGGTGGGGGGGGATTTGAACGGTTTTTAAATTAATCATGAAACCGATCACCCTCGAAGTCATTTCTCTGGTTCCGGGCCTTTACAACACCTGATTTACTTGTAATATTGCTACAGACCAGGTGGGTCTCAGAGAAAAGGGGGACAGCAGGGATCTCAACGAATATCCTGAAGAATTGAAGGAGGAATATCTTTTTCTTTCAAATTGGATCAAGGAATTAGCCCAAAAATATCGTGAGCGAATCTTAATTAAAGTCATAGATGTCCAATCTCTCCAAGGAGTAATGAAATCGCTTCGCTATTGGGTGCACCGCTATCCGACCTTCATTATCAACAAAAAAAGGAAGTACGCGGGGAAGGACAAGAATCAATTGGATACTCTCCTGCAGGAACATCTAAGGAGCTCCTGAAACGCTTCAGAAATCATGCCCCTTGAATTAACCAAACATATCATCGCCGCAAGAAATATCTTATTCGGAACTGGCTACTTCTTAATTCTCTCTCTTCCCGAAGGCTGGAAGATAACCAGGAGTTACCTGCAGCCGGACGTTCACTCCAGCGTGCAAAGGGAAAACCTCACCTGGGTGGAAGCCGGCCAGACCGACCAGATCGTTTATCACCCCTTAAAAAGGGTTGCTTTTGATTTAATGATCCAGATCAAACGGGGAAAGCATGATGATCTTCAGGGCAAAGGCGTACAGGTTTCCTCCCAGGGGACGCAGTTAGTCTGCGGCCATCAAGCTGCTTATTGCCTCGGGGAAGTGCAACAAGGGCTTATACGGAAAAAAACAGTAAAAACTCTCCGGCTATTGTTCCATTGCCCGGAGCTTAATCGAACCATTATTCTGCATTTCACCGGCAAATGTCAGGATGCTGATCTTAGGGAAATCTATGACTCTCTCTCCTCTTTAGAGTGCCATTAAGTATTTAAAAATTTTCGATTACCTTAATAGCTATCCTTTCTTCTAATTCATCAATGGCCAGTATCTGATGAGGGCGGATGGAATGATTAGGAAGGCCTTTGTTTTCCCCCCGCAATTCTCTTTTTAAATTTTTTATTTCATTCCGCAAGCCTTGCATATCTTTTTGGGCTTCCATTTTTTCATAGTTTCCAGAAGTCTTTTTTGATATATTTTGATGGTCATTTTTACAACGGGATTCAATTCTCTATATGTGGAGTTTGGTTTTCTTTGCAGCTTTCTTGTCCAGCCACCTGGGGCATGGAAAGCCCATGTACTCCATTGCCATTCCTTTTGCCCTCTGCATAGGAGTTGGGGTGGTCTTCTCGATAAAATACCCCGACTTTTACCTGAAACGAAAATATCGGGTAAGCCCGGAGGCGGCAGCGGCTGTTCCTAATTCAGCCGCAAAATTGATCGAGGGAATGCCCAGCGTATTCGATCCGGCAGCAGCGGGAGACCTGCAAACCGAGATTCAGTTCGATATTTCCGGCGAAGGGGGAGGCAAGTGGGTAATTTCCATCGCCAGAGGGCAGTGCCAGGTAAAGAAGGGAGAAGCGGTCTCCCCGCCCCTGACCATTATTTCGCCCGAGGATGTATGGGTTAAAATAGCCAAAGGAGAGATCGATCGACCAAAAGCTTTGATGCAGGGACTTTACAAAATAAAAGGGGACATGAAGTTACTGGCGCGCATGCCTCAAATCTTTGGGGCCCGGAGGAGAGCGCCGGAAATACTGGAAAAGGGGAAACCATGAAAATCTTGGCGCTGCAAGGAAGCCCGCGACCAAAGAAATATACCCAGATGGTCCTGGAAAAATTCCTGGAAGGAGCAGTCAGCAAAGGAGCTGAACTTGAAATTATCCACTTGGCCAACAAAAGAATTTATCCCTGCATAGGCTGCTATACCTGCTGGTATAAGACGCCCGGGGTTTGCATCCACAAAGATGATATGCCCGAGCTTCTGGAGAAGCTTAAATCCTGTGATGTAGAAGTCTATGCCACCCCACTTTATACTTATGGAATGACTTCCTTCATGAAGCTTTTCCTGGAGAGGAGGCTTCCATTGATCCAGCCATATTTAATCGAATCGGATGGAGTTACAACTCATCCCTCCCGTTATCCGGGGAAACGGGCGGATAAAATGGTGCTGATTTCCGTATGCGGGTTTCCCGAGGTAGGGCATTTCAATGCCTTAGTGGAGAACTTTCGCCTCTTGGCCCGCGCCGGCAGAAGAAAGTTGGCGGGAGTCCTCCTCCGGCCTGGGGCCGAGTCCATGCTTTTTATCGAAAAACTCGGAAAAAAAGGGGAAGAAGTTCTCCAGGGTTTTTACCGGGCAGGCCAGGAGATCGTGGAAAAAGGAGAGATTTCCAAAGAAGTAGAAGAAATCGTCAGTCAGGAATGGACTAAGAACCGCCGGGGATTCCAGGAGCAGGCCAATTTGTTCTGGAAAATTCGCATGGAGCATGAAGAGCGCACTTCTCGGAATGAAGAAAATCGGCCCTTCGAAGAGGCGATTTTAGAGGACATCCGCATTCTGTTAGGAGGGATGGCCGTAAGCTTAAGAGGTGAAGCCGCTGGCGATATCAGGGCCACGATCCAATTCGATGTCACTGGTAGACAGGCCGGGCAATGGTATTTTGAAATTGCCGATGGTTATTGCGCCTTCAGGGAGGGAAAACTGGACCACCCTACCCTGACTATTCACACCCCCTCAGAGGTCTGGGTGGCCATTTCCAAAGGAGAGATGGACGGCGCACAGGCATTTATGGAAAAGAAATATACGGCAGAAGGAGATTTTGGTCTTTTACTGCGCTTAAAGAGCCTGTTTGGAAATAATAGGTAAGAGGTGAGAAGTAATGGGCATTTTGCAATAGGGAATTACTAAGGAGTCCATAATTGAGAAGACATCTTCTTAAAATCTCCCCTAACCCCTCTTTGCCAAAGAGGGGTATTTCTACCTTTTGTAAAGGGAGGAAGGGGGGATTTGTTTTCCAGTGTCCATACAATCATGGACCGATTAATAGCAATGGACAATTGGCAATTAGCAATGGGCAATGAGAAATAGGTAAATGATGATTTTTTTTATTTGCGGACGATGAGGGTCAAACCGCCGGAGTTAAAAAAGATCCAGATGCTGGCAGAAGTGGCGATGCCCAGACCCAAAACTAAAAGGAAAACAAAGAACCATTGGTTTTCATCTCTCTTCCACCAGGGTTCATCCTCTTTCGGGGGGTTTAAAGAACGAGCGATTTCCTTTTGAGAAGAAATTTCTTCTCTGGTTTCCGGGTAAGATACTCTTTTAGGGGCATGAGAGCATGATAATATTTGAATTAAAAAAACAAATGAAATCAATAGAGATAGCGCTTTATTGATCATAATTTACTTGAATTTATCTTTTTATGGAACACCTTGTTTAAATTTTTCTTTAGCAATATAAAAAGTCGGAAAAGCCGTCACTCCTGCGAAAGCAGGAGCCCAGAACTGCTTGAAATAGCTTGATTCCCGCTTTCGCGGGAATGACGAAAATGGGACAAAAAGGACTTTTTACGAATCCATCAATAATGATGATCTCGTAAAAAGTCCAACCACATGTCATTGCGAGGAGCGTAGCGACGAAGCAATCCCATGAAATCAAGCACTTAAGAAATACGAGATTGCTTCGCTCCGCTCGCAATGGCCACTTTTGGGAGTTTTTACGCGTTCATCAATAATAGCATAAATTAATCACTTAGATATAATGAAACTTTCCAAGGAAATCAGCATCTATAATTAGAGTCTGTTTATAAACTGCAACTTGACTTATTACAACAGGTTACGCCAGAATAGGGCAAAAATCAAGTTGCAGGAGGAGGGGATGAAGATACTCAACGATCTGAAATTGAAGTTAGAGAAT
>Ga0194111_10000746_pt1 | contig 39656 bp, 41 predicted proteins | sample TA2KigC300mmetaG_FD_146194 | JGI IMG/M metagenome (GOLD analysis project Ga0194111, IMG submission 146194) | Freshwater microbial communities from Lake Tanganyika, Tanzania - TA2015033 Kigoma Deep Cast 300m | ecosystem: Environmental > Aquatic > Freshwater > Lake | place: Tanzania: Lake...
CTGGAGCCACCTGGGTTTCTGTACACCACGGAGGTGGGGTTGGAATTGGGTATTCGATTCATGCGGGTATGGTGGTTGTTGTCGATGGGACAAAAGAAGCAGAGAAGAGACTCGAGAGGGTATTGACGACCGATCCAGGGACAGGCGTGATGCGCCATACTGATGCAGGATATGAGGAGGCAGTTGAGACAGCCAGGGAGAAGGGAATTAAAATCCCAGGCGTGACGATTTACCGACAGTAATTCATAAATTCGAAGCACGAAATCCGGGCGAAGCTTCCCGAAGGGATCAATTCGAAACAATATTAAATGTTCAAAAATGAAAAAACCTTAAACAAAAGCATCGATACTGTTTTGAAAATTTGGACATTCGTGCTTTGGATTTGTTTCGGATTTCGATATTCGGATTTCGGATTTTTCGGGAGATATTATGAAAACAGTTACCCTTGATGGTGAATATCTTTCTCTGGAAGACGTATTGGAAGTAGCAGAAAGAAGGGCCAGAGTGAAGGTTGCTCCTTCGGTTTCAAAGAAGGTCAAGAGATCGAGGGAATTTGTTGAAAAGGCCCTTGCACAGGGCGAGAAGATTTACGGGGTGACCACTGGATTCGGTCTGCTTTCTGATCAGGTGATCGATCACTCTCAGATTGAAGCCCTTCAGAAGAATCTCATCCGGAGCCATTCGGTTGGAGTGGGCCCTTATTTTGATGAGGTGACCACCCGGGCGATCATGCTCCTCAGAGCAAATGTCCTTGCCATGGGCTATTCCGGAACCCGGATGGAGGTCCTGCAGGCGCTTGTAAAAATGATCAATCAGGGAGTCCATCCCCTTCTTCCAGAACAAGGATCTGTAGGCGCAAGCGGTGATCTGGCGCCCCTGGCCCATCTTGCATCGGTTCTGATCGGCGAGGGGGAAGCTATCTATCATGGGAAGCGAATGTCAGGAAAGAAGGCCATGGAGAAGGCAGGTATTCCGACCCTTACGCTCAAAGCGAAAGAGGGGCTTTCATTGATCAATGGAACACAGGTCATGACGGCAGTGGGTCTTCTCGCGCTTCTCAGGGCGGAGCGTCTCTGCAAAGTGGCGGATATCGTGGCAGCATGTACCTTAGACGCCCTGAAGGGGAGTTTCAATGCCTTTGATTATGACATCGATAAGGTCAGGCCTTTTCCAGGGTCTTTTGATGTCTCAAAGAATTTCCAGAAGCTGGGCCGAAAGGATCAAATTGCCGAGTCTCACAAATTCTGTTCAAAGATCCAGGATGCCTATTCCCTGAGATGCATTCCGCAGGTTCATGGTTCAGTGAGGGATGCACTTGCCTTCATCCGGAAGACCCTCGAGATTGAAGTCAATTCAGCCACAGATAATCCTCTCATTTTTGCCGAAAAGGGGAAGATTCTCAATTGCGGGAATTTCCATGGAGAACCCATTGCTTTTGCCATGGACCTTCTGGGGATCGTCATTTCCGAATTAGGAGGAATCTCGGAGAGAAGAATTGAAAAGCTGATCAATCCAGCTTTGTCCGGCCTCCCGGCTTTCCTGACTGCCGAAGGAGGACTCCATTCCGGTCTGATGATGGTCCAGGTGACTGCTGCGGCCCTGGCTTCCGAGAACAAGGTCCTGGCTCATCCTGCAAGCGTCGATTCGATTCCGACTTCTGCGGATAAGGAAGACCATGTTTCCATGGGAACGATTGCTGCAAGAAAGGGGAGGGATATTGTGAGGAATGTGGAGCATATCCTGGCGATTGAGTTGTTATGTGCCACTCAGGGCTTGGATTTTTTACTTCCCTTACAGCCCGGCGTCGGGATCAAAGAGGCTTACCGTACGATTCGGGAGAAAGTCCCGACCATCCGGGGTGATCGTCGGTTCAGTAAAGACATCCGCCAGATTCAACTTCTAATCGAATCGGGAGAACTGCTCCTAAAAGTAGAAAAAGCCATCGGGAACCTAAAATAGCCAACGGCATATCAAACCTAACCGGCGGGAATGCCCTTTGCCGGAAGACGAGAGGCAAGAGCCGGGAGGTCCATCCTCTCCGACCTTTAATTGAGGGATTTAAGAATTTCTAACTTTTATTTCGCAGAGGAGGCTGGAGTCATCGACTTCTTCGATGTTCAATTCCGTCTGAGACGGAGGGGCTAACGACGAAAATTCGGCTGGGCCAAAGGTCGTCGCCTTAAATCCATCTCGACACACGATCCTCCCTTCACGAGTCTGGCCCCAATCGATTTCTCCAATCAACCCCGCTTCCGCCTGAAGCTCAAACCATTTAAGGCGTTCTTTCCAAAACTTCTCGGAATAGCTTGATAAAAGTATGTTTCCTCCGGTTCGGGTCACCCGAATGCTTTCGCTGATCAAGTCCCTCGGGTCCACTTTAAAGGCTGATATTCCGTTCTGGATACAGATGACCAGATCAAACGATCGGTCCAGAAATCCAAGCGTAACCGCATCCATCTGGAAGAGAGAGCAATTCGAAATATTTCGTAACCGTTTTTTGGCAAACATCAGGTTTGGCCGGGAGGTGTCAATCCCCACGACCTGCTTCGCTTTTAGAGTTAATTTTTCGAGGACTCGGCCATAACCACATCCAAGCTCCAGGACAACATCGGAGGAGTTGATCCTGTTTAGGACATACTGAATTTCTGCATCAAGATATTGCTTCACCCGCGGCGGTGCAATGTCGTAACATAGCTGTAACCGTTCTGCGGACAACTGTTTTAAGTAATAATGATCGGAATTCAACTCAGGCCTTTCAGAGAGCGAAAAGTCGTTTCTCAGAGTTCTTATTAACCAAAGAGAAGACCCGGAAGCCAGGTGGCAATCTTCGGAAAGAAAAAGACCAATCCCAATCCAATCATCTGGAGTATCATAAAGTCAACCATTCCCCTATAAATATCCTTTAGCTCCCACTGGGGCGCTACCGCCTTAAGGTAGTAAGCTGCCATGGCCACAGGCGGCGATAGAAAAGCCGTTTGTAGATTGACTGCCACCAGAGTGGTGAACCAGAGAAGGTCCATCTTCAGCTCCTGAACCACAGGAAGAAAGATAGGCAGGAAGATGAAGACAATGGCAGGCCATTCGAGAGGCCAGCCGAGGATGAAGATGATCAGCATGACCAACGCGATCAATCCCAAAGGGTGAATCTGCAGGTTGAGCAGGGATTTGGCTATCATGGTACTCGTTCCCAAACGTGTGAAGACTGCCCCGTAAATATTAGAAGCCATACCAAGAAAGAGGATCATGCTGGAGGTCTGGAGGGTCTTATAAACGGCATCGGCCAAAACAGACCAGGTGAGCCGTCGATAGAGCAATGTCAGGATGATGGAGCCTGTGGAGGCCATGGCTGCAGCCTCCGTAGGAGTAGCCAGACCCAGGAGAATGCTGCCAAGGGCGGCAAAAATGATAAATCCCATGGGAAGAATGCCAGAAACAAATTCCGTTACCATTTTTCGCTTTGATGCGAGGCGTTCTTCAGGCGGCAGTGGAGGTCCGAGCTCGGGCTTGAGATAGCTTTTGACCATGGCATAACCGATATAGAGAGCGGCTAGCAGGAGGCCGGGGAGAATCGCTGCTCCGAAGAGTTTGATCACAGAGACACCTGCGATCGGTCCCATCACCACCAGCATCACACTGGGAGGAATAAGAATTCCAAGCGTCCCTCCGGCAGTGATGGTGCCTGCAGAAAGCCTCACATCGTATTTGCTTCTCATCATGGCAGGAGCGGCCATGATTCCAATGACCGTCACAGAGGCGCCGATAATTCCGGTCGCCGTAGCAAAGATGGTGGCAGTTAAAAGGACGCCGAGATAGAGAGCCCCTCGGACGCCCCCCAGCATCAGTTGAAAAGAGGTGAAGAGTCGTTCCATGAGGCCCGCCTTTTCGAGAAGGTGCCCCATGAAGATAAAGAGTGGGACGGCGGCAAGTGTTTCCTCTTTCATCACCCCGAGCGTCTGGTAGACCATCAAAGGAAAGACCGTTTCGCCAAAGCCGATATAGCCAAATACGATGGAGAGGATGATGAGTGTAAAGGCGATTGGAAATCCGGCAAAGATTCCGATCAGGAGAGCGGCTAATAAGATCAGGCCGAGGAATTCCGAGCTCATATCCATTCCCCCTTTAAGGCGGCGTGTAAACTTTTTAGACACTCTGAGACGCCCTGAACAATCAGAAGGAGGGCGGTCAGGGGAATGACGGTTTTAAAGGGGTAGAGGGGAGGTCTCCATGGGCTGAAATCCGATTTCTCAAGAATGATCCAGGAATGAATGGTTACGTCGAGGCCTGAGAGAAAGAAGAAGATCATTCCCGGAAAGAACAGGAAGAGATAGGAGATGACATTGACCCAGCCCTGACGCCTTGGAGACCAGCGATCGTAAAGCATATCCGTTCGGATATGCCCATTTCTTTTAAGGGTGTAAACTGCCCCTAACATGAAGAGCGTTCCGTAAAGCATATAGGCAATGTCATAAGCCCAGACCGTAGGGGCGTGAAAGCCATATCGTGCAATGACTTCATAGGTGAGTCCAAGGATCAGAGGGATGATCAACCATCCGACGATTTTCCCTGACCATTCGCTGAGCGTGTCAATGATCCGGATGACGGATTGGACGCTTTTTGGAAAGCGGTTCATTCTATATTCTCAGCCAGATTGAAAACTGAAGAGATAAAAACAGTAGGGAACGGTTTGAAACCGGTCCCTACGATGAGATTCGTTCATCGAATAAACAGAGTTAGGGTTTCACCACCTTGTAAGGATTGACCCCTTTCCAGTAATGATCAGCGATCATATCATAGGGGGGGTGGCTGACCTGCCTGAAGGGAACCATCCGGTTTGCCCAGGTTTTCTGAGAAGCCAGAACTTTACCGAAGAAAGGGCTTTCTTTAGATTTGCGTTCAGCCAGCCTGTCCCAGGCCTTAAGCATCTCCATAATCATTTCCTTGGAGGTCTCCACTACGCTGACTCCATGTTTTGTGACCATGGTTTCAAGGTCTTTCACATTCTGATCCATATGCTTCAGCGAGAAATGGAGGGTTTCAGCGAGGCAGGCCGCTCTGACAATGGCTTTCAGGTCAGCAGGAAGCTCATCCCACTTTTTACGATTGACGAAGATTTCCATATTCCCTGTGGGTTGATGGATGCTTGGCATGTGGAAAAATTTGCGAACGTTGTGAAGCCCGATGGACATATCTGCGCTTGGAGAATGATACTCAGCTCCATCAATGACGCCTCTTTCAAGAGAAGGAACAATTTCACCGCCTGGTAAAATTACAACGGACATTCCCATCTCTTTAAAGAGCTCCGCCGCCATCCCTGCCGTTCTGTATTTGACCCCTTTGAATTCGGCTGTTGATTTCATTGGTTTTCTGAACCAGCCTAAAGGCTCCGGAGGATCGATGGAACTCGGGAAGGCCACCACGTCAAATTTCAATTCTTTCTGAATGAGTTCGTTATATAACTCGATGCCCCCCCCTATGTATAGCCAGCTCATGTAGTCGTCATTGCCCATACCGAATGGACCGCCACCGGGTGAGCCAAACAGGGCAACGGCTGGATGTTTGCCACCCCAGAACCCGGCCCAGCCATGACCTGCATCGAGGACGCCTTTATGGACAGCATCAAGGACTTCAAAAGCAGGAACAATGGCGCCCGCAGGAAGGAGTTCGATTTTTAACCTGCCTCCAGCCATCTCTTCAAGCCTGGCCACCAGGTCTTTAGGGTTCACGTATTCATAGGCCCCGGCTGAGAATGCGCTCTGCATCTTCCATGTATAGGTCTTTGATTGCGCGTAAACCGAGTTTGAAAAGCACCACAACGAAATCCCTGCAACCACAAGAATCAGAATACCCCATTTTTTCATTTTCATTGAATTCCCTCCTTTTTGAAAATTTTTAAAAAATCTAATATGTTCCCGCTATTTTGTCAAATGCTGATTCCAGCCGTGTCAACCGGTCAACCGGAGATAGAGGAATTCTTGACAACCTGGTTTGATCCATTGATAATGAAGCGACATCGTGTGAGGAAAGGAGAAATTTCATTGAGAGTTGAAACGCTTACAAGAAAAGGGATCATGAAGATTGCCTCTTATATTCCGGGGAAATCGATCGAGGAGGTTCAGAGGGAATATGGGGCGAAGCGATGTGTCAAACTGGCATCGAATGAAAATCTCCTTGGGCCTTCACCCAAGGCTCTCGAAGCCATCCGCAAAGAACTTCCGAACATTCACTTCTACCCGGAAGGGCCCACTCCACTCTTAAGGAAAGCGTTGGCCAACAGCTTTTCACTGAGCGAGAAGAATATCGTCACTTCGAATGGGGCCGATAACCTCATCCTGATGATCGCCAATGCCTTTGTGGATGAAGGGGATGAAGTGATCATGGCTGATCCAACGTTTGCTGTCTATACCAATGTGACCCAGATCATGGGCGGGAAGCCGATCCATGTGAGATTGCAAAACTACACCCACGATCTCGATGGCATGCTCAATCGAGTGACACGGAAGACGAAACTGATCTTCGTCTGTAATCCGAATAATCCGACCGGGACCATTGTTTTTAAACCAGCCATCGACCGGTTTCTCTCCAAATTGCCCGGACGGGTTATCGTCATCCTGGATGAAGCCTATGGCGATTTTTCGGAAGCCTCCCTCTATCCCAATGGCTTAGATTATGTGAAAGATGGAAAACAGGTGATTGCCCTGAGGACCTTTTCAAAAGTCTATGGACTGGCAGGTCTGAGAATCGGTTATGCGATTGGAAGAGAAGATTTAATCCATTGCCTCTATCAGGTGAGAGATCCGTTCCCTGTTCACAGACTGGCGCAGGCCGCTGCAGTGGCCGCGCTGGAAGATACGGATCATATCCTTAAATCGATTCAACTGGTTTGCGAAGGCAGAAGGTATCTCTATAAGGAGCTTGACCGGATGGGGGTTCGTTTTGTCCCCAGCGAGGCCAATTTTATCTTCATCGATTTCGAGAGGGAGATTGAGGGAGTTTTTAAAAGTCTCCTGAGAGAAGGGATCATCATCCGTCCCGGGAGATCATGGGGCTATCCCACCTGTGGCCGAGTCACGATCGGAAGAATGGCGGATAACCGGAGATTCATTAAGGCACTCAAAAAAATCCTTAAGTAGAGTCAAGTAGCGTCGGCATTTATTGCCGACGAATTTCTTTGAACCCGCCCCCGGTGAAAGAGGGCGCTACCTTAAAATGAGCCAATTAGCCCAAGTTGACCTGATCATCAAAAACGCCAAAGAGCTTCTTACCCTTTCGCCCTCGATTAAAGATGAATCGGGATTAGGAATCATACCCGGTGGTGCTATTGCCATTAAGGAAGGGAAAATCCTCTGGGTCGGAAAGACAGCAGACTTACCGAAACAATTTGCCATTGATTCGCATGGGCAGGAGATTGATGCCACTGGGAAGGTGGTCATGCCTGGCCTCATCGATGCGCACACCCACCTCGTCTTTGGTGGTTCAAGAGAGAATGAATTTGAGCAGAGGATTCAGGGTTTCTCTTATCTTGAGATTGCCGGTAAAGGAGGTGGAATTCTTTCAACCGTTGAAGCAACGAGAAGGGCTTCTTTTGAGGAGCTCCGCTCTCTTGGTAGGAGAAGATTGGACCGACTCCTCTCAAAGGGAGTGACAACGATCGAGGCTAAAAGCGGTTACGGGCTTTCACTGGAAGCTGAGTTGAAGATTCTCCAGGTCATGAGGGCATTGCAGGAAGAGCATCCTGTTGATATTGCTCCGACCTTTCTGGGAGCCCACACCTTTCCTAAAGAGTTTAAGGATGAGAGAAGACGTTATATCGACCTCCTCATCAAAGAGATGATCCCGAAAGTTGCGGAAGAAAGGCTGGCAGAGTTCTGTGATGTTTTCTGTGAGGAGAAGGCCTTCAATCTTGAAGAATCGAGGGAGATTCTTGAAGCGGGAAAGCGATATGGTCTCAAGCCTAAAATCCATGCAGACCAATTGAGCCCGGGCGGCGGAGCCGAACTTGCAGCTGAAGTCGGGGCCTATTCTGCGGATCATCTCGAATATGTGAGCCAGAGAGGAATTGAACGTATGGCAGAGAAAGAGGTGACAGCAGTTCTGCTGCCGGGAGCCAGTTTCTTTCTTTCCATGAAGAAATACCCGCCCGCCAGAGAGATGATTGAAAAAGGGGTGGCTGTTGCCCTCTCCACCGATTTGAACCCGGGCTCCTCAATGACGGAATCGCTTCCCCTGATGATGACCATGGGATGTCTCTTCTTCAAACTGACCCCGAAAGAAGCGATTCAGGCTGTTACGGTCCATGCAGCCAGATCCATGGGAAGAGAGAAAGAGATCGGAAGCCTTGATGTAAGAATGAAGGCTGATGTGGTTCTCCTCGATATCCCAAATTATAGGTACCTCCCATATCATTTCGGCATAGATCATGTGGAACTCGTCGTAAAGAAGGGGAGGGTGGTTTATAGAAATAAATATAGTCATCAGTGACCAGTAATCAGTGATCAGAAGGAATTAATACAAACACATTAAATCAGATGCTGAAACGAGTTCAGCATGACAAGAAAAAGTGTGTCATTCCGAACTTGTTTCGGAATCTCGAATTTGAAAATGACAAATAATTAATTGCGTTTGTATTAGTTATTTGCCTCATTTACTGATAACTGATTACTGGTAACTGATCACTGGGTTTAGACGATGCGACTACTTGAATGTGTCCCCAATATCAGTGAGGGAAGAGATCCGGACAAGATCGCTTCGATCGCTGGAGAAGTAACCAAACATAAGAAGGTCAGGCTTCTTAATATCTCTTCCGACCGGGATCACCACCGGAGCGTCTTCACATTTGTGGGTGAGCCAGAGGCAGTGAAAGAGGCAGCCCTCGCGTTTACTCTGAAGGCGATCGAGCTTATTGATATGAGAGAACACAAAGGGGAACATCCCCGGTTGGGAGCAGTGGATGTTGTGCCCTTTGTCCCGATTCATGGGGTTGAAATGGCAGAGGCTGTAGGAATAGCCCGAGAACTCGGAAAAGATCTTGGGAAAGCGGGCATACCTATCTTCTATTATGAAGAAGCTGCCCTGAAGTCTGGAAGAAGAGAGTTGCCAGCCATCCGAAAAGGAGAGTATGAAGGGCTGAATGAGAAACTGGAAGACCCTGAATGGAAACCGGACGAAGGGCCGGCAGTCTTCAGTCCGAAGTCAGGGGCGACTGTGGTGGGAGCACGATTTCCGCTGGTTGCCTACAATGTGAATCTGAAGAGCCAGGATCTGAATCTGGCTAAGGAAATTGCCAGGAAGGTGAGATTTAAAGATGGAGGGTTTCCCCATGTCAGGGCCATGGGGGTTGAATTATCCGCAAAAAGCGGATCCGCCTCAGGCGGAAAAGAGAAACGATTGGTTCAAGTCTCCATGAACCTGACCAATTACCAGGTGACCAATATCCCGAAGGTTTATGATTTCATAGAAACAGAGGCCCTAAAACATGGAGTAGAAGTGGATGGTTCTGAGATTGTAGGACTGATTCCCTTGGCTGTTCTGGAGGGCATTGCCCGACACTACTTGAAGTATCCTCAATTTTCAACGGAGCAGGTGATAGAGCAGCGAATTTTAGAATTTGAATAAAGGTAACACTTTAGCGGTTTGAAAAAACTTTATAAAATCCCTCCCAACCTCCCTTTGCCAAAGGGAGACGAAAGGGGTTCCCCCTTTGGTAATCTTTTCCCTGTTATAGACAGGCAAAGGGGGATTAAGGGGAATTTTATGGTGATTCTTTTAATCCAATGACTCATCATTCTCTTCTTTTCAAAAAGCTAAACTGATTCGAATAAAGTTTATTATGAATTTCACGATCCACGAGACACGGGCACGGTCACGTGATCATCGTTGAAAAGGAGGTAAGATGGATATCAAACGTTTTCTTGAGAAACTCTCTTCTGATGATCCGACTCCAGGAGGCGGGAGTGCATCGGCACTTGCCGGAGCGATGTCTGCGGCTCTTATAGGAATGGTGGCAGGGTTGACGATGAGGAAGGAAACATCAAAGCATAAAGAGATGATGTTGATTAAGGAACGAAACAGGAGGGCACAGAAGAGACTTCTTTGTGCAGTCGATGAAGATGCCCGGTCTTATCAAGAAGTGCTTAAAGCATTTCGCTTTCCTAAACATACGGAGAAGGAAAAGAATGCTCGAAGAAGAAGGATTGAGAAGGCTTTCAAGAATGCAACGGTTACTCCCGAATTGGTTTCTCGTTTTGCTGTGATCCTTTTACAGGATTCATACACCGTTATCACAAAAGGGACGCCAAATGCTTTGAGTGATGCAGGAGTCGGAGCATTTCTTGCGGATACCGCCTTGAAAGGCGGATTGATGAATATCGAAATCAATTTGGGTTCAATAAAAGATAAGGCATTCGTTAAAGAGAAGAAGAGTCTGATAAAGAATCTGGAGAAGAGAAGGCAGCACCTGATCGCAAAGATATCCAAATCCCTTACTAAAATTGGGTAAAAAAGTGCGAAGAGAATTTTATCTTTATTCCCATCGCTGGTTAAAGGAAATAGAAACACGTACCCATTCCCTTTTTAAGAAATGGGTACGCATCCTCTTTTTAGAATGATTGAGTAAGCTCTTACTTCTTGGGCGGGACGATAGCTTCCTTACAGGCTTTGGCCACTCTCATCTTCACCACGGTCTTTGCCGGGATATTGATGGGTTCGCCTGTTGCCGGGTTTCTTCCCACGCGGGCTTTCCGTTTGACCATAACGAGTTTGCCAATGCCGGGGAAGGTGAAGGCGCCTGCCTTCTTGGTTTCTGCGACAGCCAGGGCGGCCATCTCATCGATGATGGACGCGGCCATCTTTTTGGAGAGGTCGAATTTCTTCGCAACATAAGAGACGATCTGTGACTTGGTGAGCGGTTTCTTTCCTGCCATAGGTGTTCCCTCCTCGAGAAAAATTTAACTCAATTATACAGAAATCTTTTTAAAAAGCAAGTAGAAAAAATTGGAGCGGGCAACGGGGATCGAACCCGCGACCCTCGGCTTGGGAAGCCGATGCTCTACCAGCTGAGCTATGCCCGCCTGATCGTCTATTAGTCGAATGTCTTATAGTCGAATAGTCGATCTGACGAAAACAATATAAAAAATAATTGGACAATGGTCAAGGGTGTTTTAAATAATTGTCAATTCTCGAGGTAGATATGACAACAGTTCTGCTCCTTGGGAGGTGACGAGGATCATATCCTCGATTCGGACGCCCCCCAAATTTGGAATATAGATGCCTGGCTCAACCGTGAAGACCATTCCTTCTTGAATCAACCCTTTATTCTCACCATTTACCGCAGGGTCTTCATGAACTGCAAGGCCAATCCCGTGGCCTAACCCGTGCCCGAAATAATCTCCATAACCCTGCTGCTTAATATGGTTCCTTGCCACGCCATCTATCTCACTAAAAGGGATACCCGGTCGAATTGCCTCGATAGCCTTATCATGGGCGTCTTTGACAATCTGATAAATCTTTGTCTGTTCCGAATTTGGTTTTCCACAGACAAGGGTACGTGTCTGGTCAGAATGATATCCTTGAAGCCTTAATCCGAAATCGATCAGAATGAAATCTCCCCTTTCAATCCGTTTATCGCTCGCCCGCCCATGAGGCAGGGCGGATCTCTTTCCCGAGGCGATGATGATATCAAACCCGGTGGACTCCGCGCCGTTTTTCTTTATGAAACATTCCATTTCGAGAGCGATTTCTCTTTCAATTGCTCCCTCGCGAAGGAGTCCCATGATGTGGGAGAATGACTTTGATGATAGATCAATAGCTTCCCGGATCAGCGATAATTCCTGAGAGTCCTTGGCCGCTCTTATATTTTTGATCTCATCCTCGAGGGCAATAAACTGCATCTCTTTGCCAAATATTTTAGAGAGAGCGTTGAAGAATGAAAGGGTGAAAGAGGAGCCTTCAACTCCTACATTCCTCAATTTCAAGTCTGAAATGAGTGAGGCCATTCCCTCCAGCTTTTTCTTGTAGTGAACGATCCGGGACTGTTTGACCTCTTCTTCAGCCTGCGTCCAGTACCGGGAATCGGTCAGGAAGAAAGCCTCTTTCGGTGAAACGAGGAGGACTCCATCGCTTCCGGTAAAGCCACAGAGGTAACGGATCGTTTCAAGACTGGTGAAGAGTATGCCGTCTAATTGATTGGCATCGATGATCTGTTGAACAGACCGTTGCCTGTTTTCGAAGAACGAGTTCTGCATTAACCTTTTTTCCTTTCGCGAATATTAGTCAGCCATCTTTCAAGAAAACGTATTTTCTCTTCCCTGGAGCGGGGAGGGGATTGAACAGAGAGAGGAGGGAGATTCAATTTTTGATCCAGTTCATTCAATCTTTTCAAGATCTCCGGATCAGAGGAATCTTTCTCAAAGAGGATTTTATAAATCTCGTATGCCTTTTGAATGTCCCCCTGGTTTAGATAGATTTCAGCCAGGGTTTTGGTTGCAATTTCAGCCATTCTTCTGCTCCTTGATAAGCCTTCATAATAATTAGAGAATTATGAGGCGAATGTCAAGGTTCCCTAACAATTCTTTGATTTCAAAGAAGAACCTAAAAAAGAGGGGAATATTGACATAGGGATGATTATCAAATAATATTTAGCAGCTAAAGACATAAGATATCTTGATTACAAAGATTAAAAAGAAGATTACAGTGATTAAAAATGTGGTTTAATCTCCGTAATCTAAAATAATCTCGGTAATCAGATTTATGATACGAGGAGGCCATCATGGATAAGAAATACCTTTTTTCACCCGGTCCGACCATGCTTCCGCCTGAAGTGCTCCTCAAAATGGCGGAACCGGTGATGCATCACAGGGAACCTGAGTTTGAAAAGATTTTTGCAGAAATCAGGGAAGGGTTAAAGTACCTCTTTCAGACAAAGAACGAGGTGCTGGTCTTTACCTCTTCCGGCACAGGCGCTATGGAGGGAGCGGTTTCAAACGTCCTCTCAAAGGGGGATAAGGCCCTGGTCGTCCGGGGAGGAAAGTTTGGCGAAAGATGGGGAGAAATCTGCAAGGCTTTTGGAATTGAGTTTATTCCAATCGATGTGGAGTGGGGAAGGGCAGTGGAGCCGGAATCGATTCGAAAGGCTCTGGAGTCCGACCCTGCGATCCGGGCGGTTTATACCCAGGCAAGTGAAACCTCGACTGGAACCAAACATCCCATCCGAGAGATCGCTGAGATCACAAAGAGATATGAAGATAAGGTGATCGTTGTTGATGCGATTACAGGGATCGGGGTTTTTGATATCCCGATGGATCAGTGGGGGATTGACGTCTTGATCAGCGGGTCTCAGAAGGCCTTGATGCTTCCCCCTGGCCTCGCTTTTGCTGCTCTGGGCGAGAAGGCATGGAAGTTGGTCGAAAGATCGAATCTTCCCAAATACTATTTTGACTTCAAAAAGGAGTTAAAATCGACAAAGAAAAATCAGAGTTCCTATACTCCTGCCATCTCGCTCTTTGTGGGATTAAGAGAGTCGCTCAATATGATTCGAAAGGAGGGATTGGATGCCCTCTTTCGGAGACATCAGACCCTGGCAAGAGCAACCCAGGAGGCAGTGAAGGCTCTTGGCCTTGGCTTATATGCGCCTGGCTCGCCGAGCGAGGCAGCGACCGCGGTCAAGATTCCTGAAGGAATAGACGGGGAACGATTAAAAGACCTATTCTTTGAGAAATTCGGGATTACAGTGGCTGAAGGGCAGGATCGCGCCAAGGGGAAGATCATTCGCATCGCTCACCTCGGGTATTATGATAGGTTGGACATGGTAATGGTCATTTCTGCCCTGGAGATGCTATTAAAGGAGATGGGACATTGCTTTGAATTGGGAGCAGGGGTGAGAAGACTGGAAGAAGTGTTGATGGAGGAGTGAATCATTTCGGATTTCGGAATCCGGTCGGTACGACCGCCCGTACCGTGGCGGATTGCGGAATGAATAAAGACCACGGGTGAGAGGTGTATCCAGTGATGGAAAGAGTCATGAAAGTATTGGTCAGCGATCCACTCTCGGAAAAGGGATTGGAGGTTTTGGAGCAGGCAAAGGGTGTAGAATATGATCTTAAAACGGGCCTCACACCAGAGGAGTTAAAGAAAGTCATCCCAGAGTACGATGCGATCATCATCAGAAGTGAGACAAAACTGAAAGCAGATATTATCGAAGCAGGAAGCCGCTTGAGGGTGATTGGAAGGGCAGGGATCGGGCTCGATAATGTCGATGTTCCCACAGCAACGAAAAAGGGAATTGTGGTGATGAACACCCCTCAGGAAAATGCCATTGCAGCGGCAGAGCATACGATCGCCATGATGCTCTCGATCTCAAGAAAAGTTCCCCAGGCGACGGCTTCGCTTAAGGCGGGCAAGTGGGAGAAGAAGAAGTTTATGGGGGTGGAACTCTATCAGAAGACCCTCGGACTGGTTGGCATTGGGGTCATCGGAACGATTGTTGCTGATCGCGCCAGAGGATTAAAGATGAAGGTCATCGGATACGATCCTTATCTTTCTTCGGAAGTGGCGGAGAAGAAAGGGGTTGAGTTGGTTTCCTTAGACGAACTTCTCAACCGGTCTGATTTCATCAGCGTCCATACTCCCTTAACCGAAGAGACCCGTAATTTGATCGATCAAAACGCCTTTGTAAAGATGAAGAAAGGTGTCATCCTGGTCAACTGCGCCCGGGGAGGGATCATCAATGAGAAAGACCTCCATGAGGCAATTCGGACAGAGAAGGTTGCCGGAGCAGCTCTCGATGTTTTTGAGAAAGAACCGGCGGTTGGAAATCCCCTTCTGGACTTGAATGCTGTTATTGGAACTCCCCACTTAGGAGCATCGACTGAAGAAGCTCAGGAAAATGTGTCAGTTGCCATTTCACATCAGGTGGTGGATTATCTGATCCATGGGGAGGCTCGCAATACGGTCAATATGCCAGCCGTCAGCCCGGATATCCTCCTCTTTTTACGACCTTATCTCCGACTGGGCGAGAAACTTGGAAGTTTCCTCGGCCAGATTTCCAATTACGCCATTGAAGAGGTGTTGATCGAGTACCACGGTGAAGTCCTCACTTATGGGACAAAACCGATCACCATTTCTATCCTGAAGGGGCTTCTGACCCCTTTTGTGGGTGAAACAGTTAATTTTGTCAATGCCCCTATTATGGCCAAGGAAAGAGGAATCAGAGTGACCGAGTCGGTCAGCGAGAGTTCAGAAGACTTTGCGAGCCTGATTGGACTGACCGTGCGGTCGAAGATGGAGCAGAACTATATCGCTGGGACCCTTTTTGGAAGGAAGGAATTACGAATTGTCAAATTGAATGATTTCTTTATTGAGGCTCTTCCTGAGGGGTATATCCTTCTGGTTAATAATTATGATCGTCCAGGAGTGATTGGAAATCTCGGGATGGCGCTGGGAAGTCGAGAAATCAATATCGCCACCATGCAGTTCGGCCGCGACCAGAAGGGCGGAATGGCGATTTCCCTTCTTCATATTGATTCCCCGCTGCCTCCAGGGATGTTAGGTGACATTTTGAGGATGCCCAATATCATCTCGGTCCGGCAGATCGAGCTTTGATTGAAAACACAGAGTGAGGATAAATATGGCCAATGTTGTGATTGTAGGCGCACAATGGGGGGACGAAGGCAAGGGAAAGATCGTTGATCTGTTGACCCAATATGCGGATGTCGTGGTCCGGTTTCAGGGGGGAAATAACGCAGGGCATACGATCGTACTCAAGGGAGAGAAATTTGTCTTTCATCTGATTCCATCGGGCATCCTCTATGAAAATAAGAAATGCATGATCGGAAGCGGAGTGGTCGTGGATCCGGCTGTATTGATCGAGGAGATGGCAGAATTGAAAAAGAGGGGGTATCTGAAGGATGATTCGCAGTTGATGGTGAGCGAAGAGGCCCATCTCATTCTCCCTTACCACCGGAGGATTGATATTGCAAGAGACCGGGTCTTTAAGATCGGTACCACAGGACGTGGTATCGGGCCTGCCTATGAAGACAAGGTGGCCCGTTCCGGAATCCGTATGGGGGATCTCCTGGATGAAGAGGTTTTTTATGGAAAGCTCAAGGCCAATCTTCTGCAGAAAAATCTCTATCTCTCAGAGGTGTTGGAGGAGAAGCCTTTCGAGTTATCGCAGGTATTCGAGGAATCCCTCCGGTTTAAAAGTCAGATTGGGAAGTATGTGAAAAACACTTCGCTCGTCCTTTATGATGAAATCCAGAAGGGTAAGCATGTTCTTTTTGAAGGAGCGCAGGGAGCGCTTTTGGATGTGGATCACGGAACTTACCCGTATGTGACAGCCTCCAATACAGTGGCAGGAAATGCCTGCGCAGGCTCGGGAATTGGCCCAACGATGATCAACTCGGTGATCGGTGTGGCAAAAGCCTATACCACGCGGGTAGGGGAGGGGCCGTTTCCCACCGAATTGAAGGATGAGATCGGAGAGAAGATTCGCGAAAAGGGAGGGGAATACGGGGCTACAACCGGAAGGCCGAGAAGATGCGGCTGGTTTGATGCTGTTGTAGTGAACCATGCTATCCGGATCAACGGGATTCAGGAGACAACCATCACCAAGCTCGATGTGCTGAATGATTTCGACAAGGTGAAGATTTGTGTGGGATATCGCGTCAATGGCGAGGTTATTCAATATATTCCTTGCAATCTAAAAACTCTGGAAAAATGCGAACCTGTTTATGAGGAATTAGACGGCTGGAAAAGCGAGATCAAGGGAGCGAAAAAGATTTCAGATCTTCCCATTCAAGCGCAACGCTATTTGAAGAGGGTTGAAGAATTGATCCATGTGAAAATAACCATGGTTTCAGTAGGTTCGGAGAGGAATGAAACGATCGAAATTAAAAACCCGTTTCAAAATAATCTTTGATTACACGGATTAGGAGCCGATTACACAGATTGATATATTGAAATTAATGGCCCATGCCCGCCGGGTCACCCGCGAACCATGAAAATCCATAACCCCCCTCTATTCCCCCTTTAGTCTAAGGGGGGATGAAGGGGGGTTATGAACATTATTTTCTAGCTAAAGAAAAATCTATGGAATCGGTTTTTGAAATCTCTGAAATCAGAGAACGAAAAGTGGTTTTTCAGAGTTCTCGATTTAACGTCTTGACAATTTGGAAGGTTTTCTCTTAATCTAAATCGATAGGGCCGTTAACTCAGGAGGTAGAGTATCTGCCTTTTAAGCAGAGAGTCACTGGTTCGAGTCCAGTACGGCCCACCATGGGAAATAACCAAATTCCAGGCAACAATAACCAAATAATGACCGAAATACCAATAACCAATGTTTTGACGTTTTGGTAATTTTAAAATTGGTCATTGGTGATTATTTGGATATTGGAATTTGGTAATTGGAGTTTCATAGGGAAGGTCCCCATCGTCTAGTGGCCAAGGACACCGGCCTTTCACGTCGGTAACACGGGTTCGACTCCCGTTGGGGACGCCAAACAATAACAAGGGGTTACAAGCAATAGCCTGTAACCCTTTTTTTGCGACTGACTAAAAACTGACTACTTTCCTTTGTCCCGTTGGCTATTTTGACTCTTGAATCTTAGATTGGACAGGAGGGGAAGTCAGGCTCCTGTCTAACCTGGAAACCGCTTCTCTGAGATGTTCAGGGGAGAGGTGGCTGTACCTCATTGTGATTCTCAGGTCTTTGTGTCCTAGGAGTGTTTGAACCGTCCTTAAATTCTCCCCTCCCATCGTCAAATAACTGGCGAATGAATGTCTGAGGTCATGGAACCGGAAATCTTTGATTCCAGCCCTCTTGCAGGCCCTCTCAAAGGCAACTGTGACCATATTCCCGTTAATATCGGGGAAAACCTTCTCTTGATGAAGATGAACAGGGAAGGATTTTAAGACCTGGTAGAGGGTTTCATTCATGGGAATGACTCGTCTCTCATTATTCTTGGTCTGTTCAAGAAGGATTCTTCTCTCCTTAAAGTCAATATCTTTCCATTGGAGATTCAGAATCTCCCCTCTCCTCATTCCCGAATGAATTGCTATCTGGACAATGGGTTTGAGGTAAACGGAAATGATCTTAGAGAAGGTCCTTCCCTTGTTATTCGGTTTCTCTGCCAAAGAGGAAACATCACAGGCTTTGAGAAGTCTTTCCATCTCATCATGGGAGAGATACCGAATCCTGCCAGAAGGTTCTTTCATGTTCTTAATCCCCTTGCAAGGGTTCTCCCTGATGTAACCCCATTCGATAGCCTTATTAAGCATGTGCCTGAGACGTTTGATTTCTTGATTGACTGTAGCAGGCTTAACCTCCCCTGATCTTTTCTCAATATACTCTGTAATCTGCTTCTTTGAAATCTTGTAGAGATAGCAGTTAAAGGACGGCTGAAGGTGCTTGTCAATGATGCTTTCAAAACGTTCGAAGGATGAGGAAGAGAGGAGGGGTTTAACCATCTTTAGGTACGTCTTTGAGAAATCCTTGAATGAAGTTTTTTTATTCTCATGGATGCCCAAATGTTCCTGTCTTGCCTTCTTCAGGTCAATGTCGGCCAGGGCCTTCTCTGCTATCCCCCTCTGTGTGCCGATCTTCTTCCGATGCCTTCGCCCATCCCCATCGTAATAGTCGATGCCATAAAGAATCTTTGAGACCTTGAGAGAGGATTGACACTTCTTACAGAGAGGAGTCAAGCATCCCCCACAGTCAACGGGTAGATTATTTTCTTTCCCCTTCTCCTTACACCCCTTGCAGATATCAGAAAAGTCGCTTTGCCAGTGTTCGCACTTTGGACATTAGGGGTATTTACTTGACTCAACCTACCCCAACCTGTAGTATTGGCGGTGATGATCGAAGATTATCCCCGCACGCTTCTGGAACTGGAACGACGGTTCACCAGCGAAGAGGCCTGTCGGCAGTACTTGTTTGCTCTGCGCTGGGTCGAAGGTTTTGTCTGCCCCCGCTGTGGTGGCAAGACTGCTTGGCCGATGAGTCGGGGGCTGTGGCTCTGTGCGGACTGCCGCCATCAAACGTCGGTAACTGCCGGGACGGTTTTCCAGGACAGTCATCTGCCTCTGACCACTTGGTTTCGGGCCATGTGGTACGTCACCAGCCAGAAGAATGGAGTCAGTGCATTGGGATTGCAGAGAGCGTTGGGGCTGCGCAGTTACAAGACCGCATGGGCCATGTTGCACAAGTTGAGGCGAGCCATGGTGCGGCCAGGCCGGGACCGACTGCACGGTACAGTGGAGGTGGACGAGACTTACTGGGGCAGCGAGGAACAGGGCGTGGTCGGCCGGCTGACATACGAGAAGGCATTGATCGTTGTGGCAGCAGAGGAAGATGGTGGAGGCATTGGCCGCATCCGGTTGCGTCGTATTCCCGACCTGAGTCAGGCCAGCCTCCATGGCTTCATTGCTCAGGCCATCGAGCCGGGCAGCACCGTTCGGACCGATGGCTTGAACGCTTACCTTGGGTTGGAGGGCTATACCCACGATCGGCGTATCCAACGCCGTCAGCTTCAAGGCGAACACCTGCTTCCCCGGGTGCACCGGGTAGTCTCGTTGTTGAAACGTTGGTTGCTGGGCACCCATCAGGGTGCCATTGGCCAAGAGCATCTCGACTACTACCTCGACGAGTTCACTTTCAGGTTCAACCGCCGCAAATCGACCTCCCGTGGAAAGCTCTTTTACCGTTTGGTCCAGCAGGCGGTACAGGTGGAACCGGTTACTTTCGCTTCGATGATCAGACCACAATCCCTAGGGGTAGGTTGAGTCAAGTAAATACCCCTAATAGACATTGAACCGAGATCCCCATGATTATTCCTCCTTTCCCTTTCTTCTCTTTTTGCTTTTACCGTGTCGTGCTTCTTTTCTCCTGCCCCTGGACCACCAGCGATCTGTACAGCTTTTTGAACACCTCTCTTTTCTCTTATTTCGGGAATAGTCTGAAAACCAATTTCCACACTGGGGGCATCGCTTTATACGTTCCCAATTATCTCCATCGAAATATTTAGCTATTATTCGAAAAACCTCCCCTACTTCCCACTTGAAAAAACGAGAATGGGGTTCATGCTTCTCCAAATAATCAGCAGTCATTTTGATTCTTTCTAAAAGATTCCCTACCATTACTATTGGGGGCATTGGATATTTTATTCCTAAATCATTGAATAAGCATGCTGTAGAAACTAACTTCTTCTTTTTTTCTGCCCGTGTGGGAGCAGATGCCACAAGAGAAATTGCTGCCTCTAATTTGTCTAAGTCGGTATTACTTCCCTTTCCTTTGGATAGCTCGTCTAAAGTGAAGACCAGTTCCCTTAATGTTGCCCGTACAATTCGTTTATTAATATTTTTGCTGGAAGCCATCATCAAAATCCCTGTCTATCCTGATAATTAGATATGATTATTAGATGCGTACAAGTTTATATTAATTGACTTCGTTCGTATTTTATGATATGTATTTTTAAAAGTCAAGAGGAATTTTTAGGAAGGGAGATTGAGGTTATGGAACCGTTAAAAAGCGTCAAGCAGGCAGCAGAGCAGTTAGGCATAAGCCCGCATACAATTCGGGCATGGGTAGCACAGCGGCGGATTCCCCATGTCCGGCTATCGAGGCGGGTTCTCTTCCGGGAAAGGGACCTTGCCAATTTCGTCAATAAGAACTTGGTTGAGGAGCGGGAGTGGGTGTAGCCGTGGAGATCCGTGTAAAAGAGATTAGGCTGCTACAGGGCCACAAATCAACGCGGGCCTTTGTTGACTTGGAGATCGGCGGGATCACCGTCCGAGACTTCCGGGTTTGTCAAACTAACGGCAAACCCTCCGTGAGAAATCCTTTCACTTCCTATAAGGATCGTGAAGGAATATTAGGGTTCAAAGAGATCATTTCATTTCCGGTGACGGTGCAGACAGAAATCAATGCACGCATTCTCAACGACTACTTTCACCGGGTGAAGGAGAGCCGGAATGTCAAACACTCATGAACACTCAATATCCCTCCACCCAGACCATTTAAGCCATATTAGAAAATCAGGACTAACTGACAAGACCATCATAGAAAATGGGATTTATTCTGTTGTACCAGGTGACATCAATAGAGTGATGGGCGCCAATTTTCCGTCCGTCGAGTCAGTAATGGCAATACCCTTTCACCATGCCAATGGGTTTGAGCGGTATCGCCTCTTTCCGAACTCGGAGAAACATCCACGCTATTACCAAAAGAAGAATTCGGGGAACCACCTCTACTTTCCCACTGGAATCGACTCTTTTTTAAAAGAATCATCCATCGACTTATTCGTTGTCGAAGGAGAACTTAAATCATTAAAAGGTTTTCAAGAAGGTTTACCATGTATTGGGTTAACCGGCCTTTGGAACTGGAGCGATGGGAGCGAGGACAAGAACCTTATTTCGGACTTCTATTTGATTGAATGGAAGAATAGGATTGTTTACCTCATTCCTGATAATGATTGGCAAGACTCTAATCGGCACGGATATAAGAAGAACCTTTGGCAGGCTGTCTATGAGTTGGCCTACCGTCTAATTGATCAAGGAGCGAAGGTTTACGTTGTCGAGCTTCCACAAGGGCCTTTAAAAGGCCTTGACGATTACCTCAGCCACCATAGCCTTGATGAGTTTAAGGCACTACCGAAAAAAGAAATTAAGCGGAAGAATAAGGGGAAGAGCAAACCTACACAGGCCGAGACCATATTATCTCTATCGGCCTCCTTGAATCTTTTTCATGATAACAACAAAGAGCCTTTTTGCTTCCTTGAGGGGGAGGCTGTACCGTTACGTTCAAGGAAAATCAAGCAGTGGCTATCGAGGCTGTATTACGAATCAGAAGGTAAAGGATTAAATTCTGACTCGTTGAATCAGGCCTTGACTGTTCTTGAGGCAAAGGCTGTATTCGACGGGCCGGAAAATGAACTGTGGAACCGCATAGCGAAAGTCGAAAAATCGTTTTGGTACGATTTAGGTCATGGGAAGGCTGTAAGAATTAATTCCGAAGGGTGGAAAATAATTGATGCACCAATACTATTCAGAAGATACACACATCAACAATTACAGGTTGAACCTGTCATTGGAGGCAATCCAGAAGAGATTTTCAATTTTATAAATGTCTCAGGCTCCAATCGATTGCTGGTCTTAGTTTACATCATCTCCTGTTTTGTCCCCGACATACCTCATCCTATATTTCATCCCCATGGGCCGCAGGGAAGCGGAAAGACCTGTCTCTGCACCGCTATCAAGAAATTGACTGACCCGTCGTCCGTTGAGGCAATTATCACACCCCGGGATGTTACCCAGTTGGTGCAGATGATAGCCCACCACCATGTTTGTTTGTTCGATAACCTGTCTTCTCTGCCGAGTTGGATGTCAGATGTTCTGGCCCAGGCCTGCACAGGCGGAGGGTTTTCGAAACGGCAACTCTTCACGGACGATGATGACGTAATCTATAGAGTGAAACGCTGTATCGGTCTGAACGGCATTAATCTTCTGGTGTCCAAACCGGACCTGATGGATAGAACGATCCTTCTACCTCTTGAACGGATCGATCCCACCCGTAGGGTTGAAGAAGCTGACTTATGGAGGAGGTTCGAAGAATGCAGACCGAGGATTTTAGGTGGCATTTTAGACGTCTTATCGAAGGCAATGGGCATCTATCAGGAAGTCAGGCTACCCTTTTTGTATCGGATGGCAGATTTCACCCGATGGGGATACGCAATAGCCGAGGCCCTCAACAGAGGAGGTGGCGACAAGTTCTTAAAAGAATATCAGGGAAATATCGAATGCCAAAACGAAGAGGTGGTTCAAGGGAATACCTTGGCCCAAAGTGTACTTTCATTCATGGCTGACAAGACGGATTGGGACGGGTTGATAAAAGATGCATTCCAATCTTTGCAAAACATCGCTAACCCTGGAAGGGAGGACGGGACATTCCCTAAGAATGAGAGGTCCTTGCGCAAGCATCTGGAGCGGATCAAGACAACCCTCATGGAATTTGGGGTAAATTTCTCTATCGGGCAGAGGACGGAAAAGGGCGTCCCTATCCACTTCCAAAAAGATAGAAGTTTTCGTTCAGATGCTACATTTGCTACATCCCAATCGAAATCACTGGACAATACGGATGTAGAAAAAAGGGGTGAGAGTTTTGCTACAGGATTAAGTACATCCTTCAAGCAGTCGGAGTCCAACACAAATGTAGAGAATGTAGCAAATGTAGTAAATTTTCAATATTTACAGAAGGCACCCAATGACGTCATAAATCTCTTGAAGGGGGAAGTATGACTCCCTGGATGGATGCCATAGATAGGCTCCGGTTGCTACGATACTCAATCAATCTTGACGGTGAAAAGATACGATATTTCTACCAAGGCAAGGGTGATCCATCGGTTGAAGAAATAATCCCTCTCCTTGAAGTCCTGAAAGCCCACAAGGCGGACGTTCTAAGAGACCCTTGTTTCCTCATCGAGCAAACCCTGCATGAGATCAACCGGATCTATCCTGAAGTCAGGGGCAAGGTAAAAAATACCCCACGATGGCAAACCCTCTCCAAGCTAGAGCAGGAAATCAATAGATTGGCCCTAGAAGGTGATTTAGTAGGGTTAGAGAGGGCTTTGAAGGCGTACAAAGAGGCTGCCTTGACCGTAGAGAGCAAAGGAAGCCAGGGCTATTTTGAGCGGAGAGAAGGTTGATTATGAAAAAAATCAGTAGTTGCGAGTACGATTGCTCGCCGGGAGTATAATGGGCGCCACCGCCAATCCCCTCCCCCCGTGTGGGTGGTGATCGAAAAAATAAATTTAAAAGGAGTGATGGAAGATGCCGAAAGGTGGAGCAAGGCCAGGAGCAGGCAGAAAGTCGTATAATCTCAGCGAGAAAGAAAAAAGAAGCCTCTTATCAGCTGCCAGGAGGAAGCAGAGGGAGACAGGGAAAAGAATAGCAGACATCTTACTTGAAATGATCTATGACCCGCAACCCGACCCCAAGGCTAAGCAGATTAAATTAACTGCCATCAGGGTGTATTACGACGTGATTACGGTCAAAGAAGGCTTTAAAACGGTTGAAAAACATAATTATGCCCCCGCAATCGGACTCCCGCCCATAAAAGAACGGCCCAAGGAAATTGATTTTTTTATTCCTGTAGAATCCAAGAAGCTGAGTTGAGGCCGTTGCATCAGAGAGCTAAATGGTAGAAAACTTAACCTGAAGTGTCCTGAAGAGATAAGAATCAAAGTTTAAGTTGTTGACTTATTGAATTGTATTTTATAGGATGGAACCATTATTGAGTCTTCTAATTGATAACCTGTAACCCACTAAAGAGGGATATGGGTCTAGAACGAATAAAACCTCATTTCTCAAAAAGTAATGGGGTTTTCCTTTATAGGTATGATTTCATGACGAAACAGCGCTGTGTTTTGGTAATGACATTATTTCTTTTCGGTTCGGTTCATACATTTAAGAGGAAAAAGTAAGGCATGGTAGGATTAGTTTTAGACATGGAGTAGAGTTTGCTTGAGAGGAAAACAGCTCATGTTCCTGCCTGCGTCAAGAAGTGAGGGAAAATGAAATGAAAAAATGGATAGGTTTCTTACTATTGCTTACTTTATTAAGTTGTGCTTATCAGGAACGGAATTGGTATAAACCGAACATGACGGAAGTTGAACTAAAAAGGGATTCTTATCAATGTGAGAAGGAGACGATTAACACGGGTTATTCTTGGGTAAGGTCGGATGCTTTTTATAGAAGATGTATGGAGGGCAAGGGGTATAAGGTCGTAAAAAACAAAACGGAATATCCCGGACAACCGAATCAGTTACCTGATAAGCCATCAATCGGAAAGGGAACCAGTTTGGGGACTTGCTGGCCCATTACATTGGGATATGTTGTAACTAGCCAGCACATCGTCGAAGGACGTGAAAAAATAACTTTAATTCGCCCAGATGGTAAGACAATTTTAGCTACTGTCTTTGTGGGCGATAAAGTAAATGATATTGCCTTACTGAAAGTAGCCAATCCAAACGAGCTGCCTTCTGCTTTGCCAATAGCTGTTTCTAAACCCGGGATAGGGGCTAAAGTCTTTACAATAGGCTATCCCCACCCTGATATTTTAGGAACCAAACCAAAAGTGACAGATGGATTAATAAGTTCAGTGAGTGGATTTCAGGATGACCCTCGAACATATCAAATTACTGTACCATTACAAGCTGGAAACAGTGGAGGCCCATTGATTAATTTAAATGGGGAAGTGGTGGGCATAGTTACATCTAAAATTGATGCAGTTAAAGTTTTCAGATGGACTGGGGATTTACCCCAAAATGTGAATTATGCAGTAAAAATTTCCTATCTTAAAGCCCTGATTGATTCAGTGCAGCCACTGAATTACTCTATAAATGAGTTGCCAAAGGAGGCTGGTGATTTAGAAAAGTTGTCAAAACGTCTACAGGACTCTATGATGATTGTATTAGCCGAATAGAATTAGATTTGCAAATTCAGGATGAAGTGTAGGAAGTAAACCTTGTATTAATTAGAGGAGAGTAAAAGTGGGAGCAAGAATAACCTACCTCTCTGTTTGCAAAGATTCCAGTGCGGAACCTCTCATTTTTCTTGCCTTTATGGCTCCAACATTTGGTGAAGGCTACAAGAAACATAATCTTGACACTACCCTTCAACTCAAATACTGCACACGTACACGTATGTACGTATGGAGTCTTGCCTTACCACATTTTTTAGAAGGGTAGCTAAGGTGTTTTATTGACTTCTTTGAGCATCTCTGATAGTTTCTTACCCAGGCTGAAGCTCTCTCTGGTATTAACTTCTAACCCATTGGGGGGATTATGGGTTGAGAAAATTAAACCCCATTTCTGCAAAAGGAATGGGATTTTTTAAATCGGGAAGTGGTAATACTCTAAACAGAGTAAATAGGGTTTTCATTATGAAGCAATTACGATAGCGAACCTCAAAAGGGAAAGGGGGAGTGGAATGAAAAAAATATTTATTCTATCAATTCTGATGATATGGATTCTATTTGGTTGTGCAATGGCCAGGCATAAACAACAAATTTGTGATGGACTTCTTACAACTGGATTGAATCGAAACGCCTTCTTGGATGTGTGGGGAACGCCTAATCGTACCTATACAATATCAAGTGATGAATTTCTAAGTGCTGGTTGGAATGTCAAAGGTGGATCAGTATTCAGTGGCAAGAAATCTCTTGATGTATGGGAATATTCACAGGTACCTATTAAGTTAGTCTTCAATGACATTGTCCTTGTAGGCTGGCAAACAGATAAGACAGTTGAAGAGCTAAAGATGAAAGGAAATTGTAAATGAAAGGAGATGAAACAGGATCAATTAAAAGGGATAATTCCGGTGTCCCAATAGTGACTATTCGGAAACTAAAACAGGTGTCCATATAGGTGTCTAAAGAGTGGATAAGAATTGACTAAAAAATGACTATAATCCGTCAGGAATCATGCGAAACGGTAAGAATCAATACGAAGGGGAAGAGATAGCATTTTCTCAGGAAAGCCCTTTAACATCCGAGTCTTAATCACTGTATGTGAATTCATGTGAATTAGTGGGAAAACCCTCAAAACCGCTGCCATAGGCACTTTCACGTCGGTAACACGGGTTCGACTCCCGTTGGGGACGCCAATTATTATTACGAAAAGCCCTGGCTTCGGTCAGGGTTTTTCTGTTCTTGGGTTTTCTTAGACCAAGGACATCCCGATCTTCATCGGGATGGGGACGCCAATTCCTGGGAAGTGGTTAAGTGATTTACTAAACCCCATTTTTTATGAGTTTTTAGTGTCGGTCTGCAAAAAATGTGAGTTATCCCTCTGTTTTAAAAAACCTTTACCCCGTTAGAAAGCCCCGCAACTCTGCTGCGGGGATGGTGGTTGTTTCCTTTTCAGCGAACCCCGTTAGAGATTTATCCCTAAACGGGGCGAACACGTGGTTTAACCCGCTGCGCCAGCGTTTGCGCGACGAGTGCCCCCGTGTGAGCTTTCACGTTAGAAAGTTGAAAACTTTCTAACGGGGTTTACTCTTATTGTTTTTTATGTTATTTAGGCTTGAAAATAGAAAGTTTACATTTAACTCCTACCCTATGACGGTCTCTTTTTTAAAAAGAAGAAATTGGCTCATCTTCCTTCTTCTATTAGGCGTTGTTATCCTTCTCATCTATCGGTTTAATTCACAGCTCTGGGTCAAGGCCCTTGAATTTTACGAACTCCTCCACGATCAACACCATTTGAAGGCGATCATTACCTCTTATGGTGCTTATTCTCCTGTCGCTTACATCCTTATCCAGGCTCTTCAGGTTGTTGTTGCTCCTATCCCGGGAGGCCTCATCGAGTTCATGGGAGGATATCTCTTTGGTGTCAAGGCAGGGGTGTTTTATTCGATCATAGGTTCTATTATCGGTTCTTGGATTGCATTCATATTGGCTCGGCTTTTTGAACGAGTGGCAGTTGAAAAGTTTGTCCATATCCGGACGATGAAAAAATTTGATTATTTGATCGGGCATGAGGGTGTGATTCTAAGCTTCCTTCTCTTTCTCATTCCGGGTTTTCCAAAGGATGCCCTCTGTTATATCCTGGGGTTGACTCCTATGCATCTTGGGATTTTTCTTGTGATCTCTACCATCGGGAGAATCCCTGGAACATTGATGGCCTGTCTTCAGGGCGGAAAGGCATTTGATCATCAATATATCACTCTGCTCATCCTATTCGGAATATCCGCTCTTATTATTATGGTTTTTTACATCTATCATGAAGAGATTCATCATTTAATCAAAAAACTGAGGAAGGTCAAAACATAGATTGTTTTAATTATTTTTATGAGTGAGTAAGATCGATGACCAAAGAAGTTAAAGGAGGAAAATGGACTTCTGATCTTGTGCTGGACCTCTATTCCAACCTTTTGTCAATGGTCTGGGAGGTCGTATCAGCGTTGATCGGAGAGGCCATCTTGGAGCTTCTATTCAATCTTTCCATCAAGAAGATTGGAGAAAAATATTCTTTTTTAAAGCCCCTGAAGGTTTCTGAAGAAGGGGTTTTCATGGACGAGATGCGGGAGGACTTGCGGAATCTTCCTCCTATCGAGCTCCACCGTGGGTTTCAAAGTCTCATTAACCATCTTCTCAATCTTTTTTCAGCCCTTACTGAAGGAGTAATCAGCCGGGAGGTTTTTCCAAAGGTCTTCCCGAAAGTGAAAGAAGCAGAGCGTCTCGTTTCTCAAAAGTAGAGATTACATAGATTGGAAACGTATTGATTCATACCGAAATATCTGCGGCATCATGTTTTAAAATCTGTGTCATCGGTTTTTTATAGGGGAAGCGATGAGACTCATCGTTAAGAATCTGAATATTTTGCGATCGATCATCAATACGATCAATACAAGCTTTGAGATCAAAGAGATCGTCGAATCGGCAGGAAACAATCTGCCCAGCCTCTTTGAATTCTCCGCCCTCGGAGTTCTCTGGAAAGAGGAATCTACTCTCTACCTCTATCAGGAGGAGTCCTGCCCTCCGTCCTTCACGAAGGAGGTGGCCCAAAATATGGTAAGGGTCTTCTCCGTCTTGGGGGAAGAGCCGAATGATCTGGCACGTGTAACCCTACAGGTTGAGAAGAGAAAACTAAGGCCCTCCCATATGGCGATGGATTCAAAGGCCACTCTGAAATCGTATCTCGTCCTTCCCCTTGCTGTGGAGGATGAAATCATCGGTTGTGTTTCTCTCAATAGTGATCAACCCAATGCCTTCGATGCACAGGACCTACAGTTTTTTTCTGTCATCGGGTACCAGATGGCGGCCACGTTAAAGCATTTTCAGAGATTCAGCTCTGTCAAGACGATGGCTGTCTATGATACCCTCACCACTTTGTATAACCGTAGATATATGGAAGAAAGGCTGATCGTTGAGGCGCAGAAGTCCTTTTACAGCGGATCTTCCCTCTCCCTGGTGATGATCGATATCGACCATTTCAAAAAAGTGAACGATACCTTTGGTCATACAGAAGGGGATAAAGTGCTTCGGGAGATCGCTTCCCTGTTAAAAACTTCGGTCCGGAAAAAAGATACGGTTGCCCGTTACGGAGGAGAAGAATTCATCCTCATCCTGCCCGAGGCCGGATTGGAAGAGACCACGATGATTGCAGAGCGTATCCGGCGGTTAGTGGAGAGCAAGCTCTTCGAGGTGGGCCAGGCTCACATCAACATTACCGTCAGTTTAGGAATATCAAATTTCCCAGGTCATAACCCGAAGTCGAAAGAGGATCTGGTCAGGATGGCAGACCAGGCCCTTTACGATGCCAAAAGAGGGGGACGCAACCGCGTTTGCCTCTTCAATCCTGTCCAGAAATGAAAGGGATAGAGACTGGCTGTTGGTTTGCGAGAAAGGAGACAGAATGAAGAAAGGCTTTAAAAGAGTTCTTATGTTTGCCCTGGTGACGGTGCTTTTTTTGCTTTACGCCGGGCCTTCGGTTGCTCAGGAGAAGTTGGTGATGACTGGGATCGTCAAGAGCGTTGAGAGAGGATTGGTGATGGATGTTGAGAATGAAAAGGATAAAAGCCTAATTAGCTTCAGGATCGGCCGGAAAACGACTTATATCCCCAGACGCTACCCCATTCCCGGTGAAAAAGTAAAGGTGGAGTATTTACCCGGCCGGGGGAATTTTGTTGCCTTTACAGTAACGATTTTGGGAGTGGCTGGATCGAAATAGAATATAAATACTTATCTAAAATTCTAGGAAATATCATGAAGAGGCGTTTATTTTATGGCGCCTCTTTTATTATTTATGCTTCTTAGGTTGAAGGGGATGCCGTATCATCGGCAGGTCTTCTTTGCTCGATGATTTTAACTAAAAGGATGCCGATCTCGAAGAGCACGTAGAGCGGCCCACCCATAAGTGCCATATTGAAGACGTCCGGTGTGGGGGTGAGCACAGCGGAGAGGATGGCCATGATCAGGATGGCATATCTTCGGTTGCGGGTCAAAAACGAGGCATTGACCACCCGAATGTAACTCAACAGGGCGAGGATTAAGGGGAGCTCGAAGGCGAGACCGAAGGCAAAGATGAACCCCACACAGAAGGAGACGTATTTCGCCACCGAGATCATGGGTTTGATCGTGGCCGATTGATATCCCATGAGGAATTGGATGCCGAAGGGAAGGGTGACGAAGTAACAGAAGGCGGCCCCGGAGTAAAACAGGAAGATGGCGGCAAGAAGAACGATAGAGGAAGATTCCAGGCCTCTTTTCCGGAAGAGGGGGGAAAAGGCCTTCCAGAGATAAGAAAAGATGATCGGGATGGATAAGAAGAGGCTTGCAAAGAGCGTCAACTTGAACAGAGAGAAAAAGGCTTCGGGAATGCCATAAGCCACCAGGTCCTCCGAGAGAGAGCGATGGAGATGCCGGAGCAATTCCCTTGCAAATGGGAAGAGAAGGGCGCTGAGGAGAATGACCGTTCCGATGATCCAGAGAAATCCTTTCCTCAAGCTGCTCAGCGATTCAAAAAGTTCTGCCCGTTTAATGTCCATCTTGCTCATGCTCCCGGAGATAACGGAGTTAATGTAACATAAAAGGCAGCCTTCCGAAATACTTATTTGGTTCATCGGATATTCGGTAGGTAACCTCCCCTTAGGTTAAGTCGTTGCGACTCGAAACCGAGGGGAGGCTTGGAGGGGTTACTTGTCTCGGATATGTGATAGGGTGACTTCTTTCCACCCGTCTGATTTCCCTCCACTCCGTTTAAACGTTGTTTTCATGATGAATGCATTTCGAAAGGCCTCCATGATCTTCCTAACCCCCCTTCATCTAAGGGGGGAATAAAAGATGGGAAAAGCACCCACACAAAACCCGGAAGAACCACTTATTTTAACCATACCTTCATCAAAAAAAAGGATGTAAAAATGAAATCCATGTTGACAAAGAAACGAAACAGAGATATAGAAAATCTTAACAAATGAATATCCTCCGTAGAAAATTGAAAGTCGGGATCACTTACAATTTAAAGAAGGATTTTACTCATCAGGAAGATCAGCCGATCGATTCTTTTGAGGAGTTCGATTCGGAAGAGACGATCGATGCCATACGCGATGTCCTCGAAAGCGATGGGCATGAAGTGTTTAAATTAGGCGGAGGCGTTGGCCTGATTGACCGATTGCGGACCTCTCCAGTCGATATCGTCTTCAACATCGCAGAAGGGATTGGAGGCCGAAACAGAGAGTCTCACATTCCCGCCCTCCTCGAGTTTCTGAACATTCCTTATACCGGTTCCGATCCCCTCACCCTCGCCCTCACTCTGGATAAGTCCATGGCTAAAAAAGTGGTTCAAAGTGAGGCTATTCCGACTCCCGGATTTAAAAAAGTCGAGCGGATAGAGGATCTCCACAGCCTCAACCTTCGCTATCCCCTTTTTGTAAAGTTATGTTATGAAGGGTCGAGCAAGGGAGTACGACTCGATTCAAAGGTCTCTGACCCGAATACCTTGAGAGGGAAGGTGAGGTGGCTTCTTGAGACTTACGGGACTCCTGTTTTGGTCGAGGAGTTTGTGAGCGGCCCTGAGTTCACTGTAGGGATTTTAGGCAATGAAGATCCGGTTGTCCTCGGAGTGATGCAGATCGAGATCAAGGGAAGTTCTCAGGATGAAGCGATCTATTCTCTTGAGGTGAAGAGAGAATGGGAGGAAAAGGTCCGGTACCATTGCCCCCCTGCAATCCCTGATGATCTACTGAAGAGAATAGAAGATGTGGCCCGGAGAGCCTATCGCGCCCTCGATTGCAGGGATGTGTCCCGGGTGGATATCCGGGTTGGAGGAGACGGAGCGCCTTATTTTCTGGAGGTTAATCCTCTTCCTGGCCTTTCACCTGTCTATGGCGATCTTCCCATCATGGCAAGACGGATGGGATGGGAGTATAGCCAACTGATCCGGACGATTTTCAATCATGCCCTGAAACGATATGGGCTCGTGGAATAATGGATGCAGATTACCCAGCCCGCACCAAACCTCTTTGAGACAATCCTGAACCATTTGAAAGAAGCGGTCGTCTTTGCCGACCACCGGGGACGGATCCAGATCTTCAACCCTGTGGCTGTGGAGTTTTTCAGGATTAAGGAAAAACGGGCGTTGGGAAAGAGGTTCGAGCGGGTCATCCCCTATAAAATCATCAGGAAGCAATTCAATTCCGTATATGAAAAAAGAGAAGGCCATCACGATATTGAACTGGCCATCCATGTCCCTGCTGTTTCTGAAGAGGAAGCGCAGATACTCCGGTGTAGTTTTTATCCTGTCTTTGACCGACAAGAGGCTTTCATCGGATGTTTGGCCACTTTTGCGGATATCACGGAGAAAGGATTACTCTCCCGTGAGATCAGCCAGAGCAAAGACCTCTCCACGATTGGTATGTTAGCCAGGTGGATGGCCCATGAGATTCGGAATCCCCTCAGCTCTCTCAATATCAATATTGAATTATTAAGGGATGAGCTGAGAGAGGAAATACATCTCGCCCAGAAGGAGGAGATCCAATCCCTTCTTAACTTTATCAGCTACGAGACCCTGCGCCTTGAAAATAATCTGAAAGAATTTCTCGATTTCAACCGCCTTCCTCCTCTGCGATTTGAATGGGTCCAGGTGAATGAAGCGCTGGATTCGATTGTCCACCTGCTGAGACCGGATGCACAGATGAAGAACGCCAGACTGGAGGTTCATTTTCAGAGAAAACTGCCTTTGGTGAAGATCGATGTGAGTCAGATCAACCTGGCGATTTCCAATCTTCTTATCAACAGCATTCAGGCCGTATCTGAAAAAGGGGAGATCCATCTCATCACCCGCGGATCGAAGAAGAATGTGTTCATCATCATACAGGACAATGGAGTGGGGATATCCAAGGAGCATCTCCATAAAATTTTCGATTTTATGTTCAGCACCAAACCCACCGGTTCCGGTCTTGGACTTTCGATTGCCAAGAAGATCATCTCAGACCATCACGGAGAGATCACCGTGAAGAGCGAGGTGAATCGAGGTTCCACGTTCAGGATAAGGTTACCGCTTAACCCGAAATAAACTGATGAAGCACCAAATTCCAAGCACCAATTACCAAATAATAACCAATGTCCGAATCACCAAAATTGGGGGAAAAGTTTATTCCTTTTAGGGATTTGGTCATTGGAGCTTATTTGGTGTTTGGGATTTGGTTATTGGAATTTAATCGCATGGACAAAAAAGTCATTCTCATCGTGGAAGATGACCCCCGTGTGGGAGAGAGCCTTCGTCTTCTCTTCAAGAAGAAGGGCTACACCATCTTCCTGGCTTCGAATGGAAAAGAAGGTCTCCATCTCTTTCGACAGGAGATGGTTGACCTGGTGATCACGGATGTGGTCATGCCGAAGATGGGCGGGCTCGAACTTCTCGAAGTGGTGAAAGGATTAAAACCAGAGACCGAGGTGATCGTTATCTCCGCTCAGGGGACGATTGAAAAAGCAGTCCAGGCGATGAAACTCGGGGCTTTCGATTTTATCGAAAAGCCAATCAATCCCAGAGTTCTCTCGCTGCTGGCGGAAAGGGCATTGGAGAAACAAACCCTCATCCTTCAAAACCGGGACCTCCGCTCCCAACTGGAGGATAAATTCCATTTTAAAAATATCATCGGAAAGAGTGAGAAGATGGTGAAGATCTTCGAACTCATCCGCCATATTGCCCCGTATGACAGTTCGGTTCTCATCATCGGTGAGAGCGGTACGGGCAAGGAGTTGATCGCCAATGCCATCCATTACAACAGTCCCCGTGCGGGGATGCCCTTCATCAAGGTGAGTTGTGCTTCATTGAGTGAAGGGATCATTGAGAGTGAACTCTTTGGTCATGAGAAGGGAGCATTCACTGGAGCGGTTGCATCCCGTAAGGGACGATTTGAGATGGCTCACCAGGGAACCCTTTTCCTGGATGAGGTGGAGGATATTCCATTATCTACTCAGACCAAACTGCTGCGGGTCCTCCAGGAGGGCGAATTCGAAAGAGTAGGAGGGAATAAGACCCTCAAAGTCAATATTCGAATCATTGCAGCAAGCAACAGGGATCTGCAGGAAGCGGTCAAAGACTCTACCTTCCGAGAAGACCTTTATTATCGTCTCAATGTGGTCAACATCAAACTGCCATCCTTGCGGGAACGAAAAGAGGATATTCCCTTCTTGATTCAATTTTTCATTGAGAAGTTCAATAGGAAATATGCGATGAAGGCAAAGGGAGTGTCGCAGAGAGCCCTCAACCTTCTCATGGACTATGGCTGGAGCGGAAATGTCAGAGAGTTAGAGAATACAATTGAGTCTGCTCTGGTCATTCATAGCCCGGAAGTACTGGACCTTCAGCATTTTCCACAGGAGATCAGAGATTTTAAGGAGGAACAGGAAGCGATTCCTTTTAAGATTGGGACACCTCTTGAGGAAGTAGAGAGAGAGATGTTGCTTCGGACTCTCAAGGCGACTAAGGGCAATAAACTGAAGGCGGCAAAGCTGTTAGGGATCAATGTTAGGACAATTCATAGAAAAATTGAGGAAATTCAAGGGAATCCATTAGAAAAGCGTAAGTGAATGAAACGCGACAAATAGTCGTAGTATTGATGAGTTAACGATAAAACTATGGCAATTTGTCATTTTTTCGTCTTTAAGGGTATGTCATTTTACCATTGTATTTCTTCAAGTAAGTTGATTCCAAGAAGTTCTGTTAAATCAGGAAATTGTAATATATTGGTTTTATTATATTTTTTAAACAGTATATTTTTAAATATAGCATAAAATTTGGCACGGAAATTGATATTAATTATTTTTTATGAAAGAAAAGGTGAAGTGGGCTTTCATTCTCGACAAGGATGAGTTTTTACGACTCAGTCTGAATAAAATTCTGAAGAAGTACGGATTTGAAGTAGAGGAGATTGAAGATATTTCCGAGCTGGAGAAGAGGAAAAAGGATATCAAGGGAGGAATGATCCTGGCTGACCTGGAAATGGAAGGTTTTGAAAAATGGCTTCCTCTCTTAAAAAAGTGGAATGAACGTTTCATCTTGATGAGTTCACAGATTACCGATGACCTCACCCTGCGTCTTAAACAGGCAGGGATCCGCCGCATCATGAAAAAACCTGTTGAGCCCAAACTCTTAAGGAAAGTGATCCGGGAGATGTCTTTTCCAGATGAAGTCAAGTTTTCTTCATCGGTTAAAATAAGGGGAGGGTCCCCGATTCAATCAGAAAGGAGGTGAAGACAGATGAAGAAGTGGATTTTACTCTTTTTTGCACTGGTGCTGGTTGTTAATATCGCTGCCGTGGGAATTGGTTGCAAGGCCAAGGCTCCGGAGAAACCAGCGGTCAAAGAGGAACCGAAACCTGCTGAGGCCAAACCCGCTGAGGCCCCTCCAGCAGAGAAGCCGGCCGAGAAACCGGCTGAGAAACCCGCTGAAAAGCCTGCTGAAAAGCCCGCTCCAGCCAAGAAGTAAAAAGGATTTATCGGCTGGAATTGGGACAGCGGAGAGAGTTGTTCAAATGTTGGCGCCCACTCGTTTGAGAGTGGACGCCAACAGATGAATCGAAGAGAGAGAATGGGTAAGAATAATCATCAACAACGAAAAATAAAGAAAAGGTGCATGCCTGCTTTAGAGGACAGAGGGCGATTCCTTTGTGTTGCAGGAGGAGGTGCCGATCACGACATCTCCTTTTTTGTTTGCGAAGGAGTGGAATCCCAGTGGCAGGGATGCGGGAAGGAGTGAAGATGGAGCCTGCCTCAGACTCTAATTTATCTGTCCCGCTAAGAAGAATCGAAAGGCCATTACAACTTGGATTATTTCGAGCCGCAGAAGAAGAGAAGATCACCGTTGACACCAAAGAAACCATTCCCCCATTCTGGAAGGAGGTTACCGAGAGAGAATGGAATGACTGGAGATGGCAACTCCGACACCGGATCACGACTCTGGACCAACTTAAAGAGATCATCCAGTTGACTCCGGAGGAGATCGAAGGAATTAAACATTCGAAGGGGAGACTGGCTCTGGCCGTCACTCCTTATTTTGTCAGCCTGATGGATTCTGTCAATCCGAATTGTCCCGTCCGAAGACAGGCGATCCCCCGTGTCGAGGAACTCCATCTCGCAAAAAGTGATATGATCGATCCCTGCGGGGAGGATAAGGATTCCCCAGTGCCCGGTCTCGTACATCGTTATCCGGATCGGGTCCTCCTGTTGATTACCGATCAGTGCGCTGTCTATTGTCGATACTGCACCCGGAGGCGGCTGGTGGGTAGCACGGAGCGATCGATCACCGAAGGAAATTTTGAAGAGGTCCTCAAGTACTTGAAGAAAAACCGCAAAGTTCGGGATGTCCTTCTCTCAGGGGGAGATCCTCTCCTTCTCGAAAATGAGAGACTGGAGGAGATTTTGAGCCGTTTGAGGGCGATCCCTCACATCGAACTCCTGCGGATCGGGACGAGAGTTCCAGTTTCTCTTCCCCAGAGAATTACCCAGGGATTGGTGAAGATGCTTAAGAAGTACCATCCCCTGATGATGTCTATCCATTTCACCCATCCCAAGGAGATCACCGATGCGGTTAGAAGGGCCTGTAATGATCTGGCTGATGGAGGCATTCCCCTTGGAAGCCAGACCGTCCTCCTCAAAGGGATCAATGATAAAGCCCCGGTCATGAAGAAGCTGGTGCATGAACTTCTCAGGATGAGGGTCCGTCCCTATTATATCTATCAGTGTGATCTGGCCATGGGGACAGAACATTTCAGAACCTCTGTTGCCACAGGGATTCAGATCATTGAGAAGCTTCGCGGCCATACCACAGGCTATGCCATCCCGACTTTTGTGGTGGATGCGCCAGGCGGAGGAGGGAAAATCCCTGTCGAACCTAATTACCTGGTTTCGAGGGAGAAAGGAAAGATGGTTCTGAGAAATTACGAGGGGAAGACCTACGAATACCAGGAACCCAACATCATCGAGTTTAAAAAGGCAAAAGCCAGCAGAGAGGAGAAGGCTGCCACAAAGAAGGTGATATCCCAGCGATGAACCACGTTGGGCTCAGGGCTCAAGAGAGAGAAAGCGATGGAAGAATCAAATCTAAAGGTGGCTGTTCTTTATAACCTTCTTGAAAGGCTTGAGAAGGGAGAAGAGAAAGATATTCTGGCCGAGGAAGCAGTCCATGAGGAGATCGGTTCAATCGAAGAGGGGGTCCGTTCCCAGGGATATCAATTTTTTGTGATGGCTGTCCAAAATGAGATTGATCCTATCATCCACTGGCTTAAAGAAATCAGGCCTGATGTTGTCTTCAACCTGTGTGAGAGTGTTTATGGAGATGCCTGCATGGAGATGAATATCCCTGCTTTGCTGGATCTCTTAAGGATTCCCTATACAGGGTCTCCTCCGCTGACACTCGGCCTATGTCAGGATAAAGGGAAGGTGAAGGATATCCTCTCCTCTCAGGGTATCCTCACCCCCCGGTATAAAATCTTCGATCGTGAGGTCGGATCCCTGAAAGGAAATATCTTTCCTATCATCGTCAAACCCCTTCATGAAGACGGAAGCCTTGGTATCTCAAAGGATAGCGTGGTCTATGATGATGAAAGCCTTAACAGGCAGATCCGGTACGTCATCGAAAAGTATCATCAACCTGCGCTGGTGGAGGAATATATCGAAGGCAGGGAGTTAAATGTGGGGTTGATGGAGACGAACGGAAAGGTGGGTCCCCTTCCTATCTCTGAAATCGATTACTCAGAATTTCCTGAAGGAATTCCGAGGATTTGCGGTTACGAAGCCAAGTGGATGCAGGAGAGTATCGAATATCAGAAGTCCAAACCGGTCTGCCCAGCTCCGCTGGAATGGGTGATGCAGAAACGAGTGGAACATCTTGCCATCAAAGTCTTTAAACTCTTTGGCTGTCGGGACTACGCCCGTGTGGATATGCGCATCGACCGGGAAGGAAAGATTTATATCCTGGAAGTCAATCCCAATCCGGATATCTCCCCGCCCTCGGGCATGGCCAGGGCCATCCGTGTTCAGGGAATGACCTACTCTGAGTTTATCGGAAAAGTGATTCATAAGGCGCTCCAACGGAAGATGTGATCCATCCTCCGCAGTATCATTTTCTACTTTTCAGACGCCATTGATCGAGATTCGCAGTTGCAAAAATTCCAATAACCAAATTCCAAACTCCAAATAATTTCCAATTACCCAAATCTCAATAACCAGGCTCCTATTAATCTTTTCAAAAATTTTGGTCATTGGTGATTGATTATTATTTGATTATTGGTGCTTGGAATTTGGTTATTTAAAGATCAGGATCAAAATGCTACCGAAGATTATCCTTAAGAAAGGGAAAGAAAAACCGGTGCTCAGGGGACATCCCTGGGTTTTTTCCGGAGCGGTTGCAAGAGCAGAAGGGGATCTTTCTCCGGGGGAGATTGGCGAAGTCTATTCCGGAGACGGGAATTTTTTAGGGATGGGACAGTTCAATCCTCATTCCCAGATTATCCTTCGCATGCTGACCCGAAAAAAGGAAGTCTTAAATTCATCCTTTTTTAAAGACCGGATATTACGTGCATATGCTTTGAGAGAAAAAAAATTGCAGGGAAAGGCGAATGCCTACAGAGTGGTCAATGGAGAAGGAGACTTCCTGCCAGGGTTGATTGTCGATCGTTACAAAGACATCCTTGTTCTTCAGTGTCTCACTGCAGGGATGGAGCGATTGAAAGGGCTTTTCATCGATCTATTGGTGAACCAGTTTCATCCGAAAAGCATCTATGAACGGAGCGACGTATCCTCCAGAAGGGAGGAAGGGCTGTCGGAAGTTAAGGGCCCTGTCTACGGAGAAGAAATTGACGATCCTGTTAAGATAGAGGAGTATGGATGCTGGTTCAGGGTTGACGTTAAAGCAGGACAGAAGACAGGTTTCTACTTAGATCAGAGGGAAAACCGGTTTTCCCTCCGTGAGGTCTCTCATGGGAAAAAGATTCTGGACTGTTTCTGTTACTCCGGGGGGTTCTCCATCCATGCAGGCATTGGAAGAGCTAAAGAGATCACTCTGATTGATTCTTCAGAAGAGGCCCTGGTAAAAGCGAAGGATCATTTCGCTATTAATCATCTTGAAAACATTCCCACTCATCTAACCAAGGGAGATGCTTTTGAAGTGATGAGGAACCTTGAACCCGATTATGATATCGTCGTTCTCGATCCTCCTCCTTTTGCAAGAAAGAAGGGTCACCTCCCGGGTGCTTCAAGAGGGTATAAGGATCTCAATCTACAGGCCTTCCGCTTGCTAAAAAAAGAGGGTCTTCTCTTTACCTTCTCGTGTTCCCACCACATGGACTGGGATCTCTTTCAGAAGATCATCTTTGCTGCAGCTGTGGATGCTGGCAAAAGGGTTCAACTTCTTGTCCGAAGGGGACACCCGATCGATCATCCTGTCGACCTGTCCCACCCCGAAGGTGAATACCTCAGAGGCATGGTCTTAAGAGTTCTGTAATTTTACTTTCGGTCCGCCATTTATCCTTATTGAACTAGTACTACAGCGACACATTGATTTTGAATAGTTTCGCCTTGGCGACAGCCTTCTTTCTGTGAGAGATATATGCAACATGGTTATGATGAGTGTGGTATTTGATAATTTCTATGGCTCCTTTCAAAGTCA
>Ga0194111_10000752_pt1 | contig 39452 bp, 47 predicted proteins | sample TA2KigC300mmetaG_FD_146194 | JGI IMG/M metagenome (GOLD analysis project Ga0194111, IMG submission 146194) | Freshwater microbial communities from Lake Tanganyika, Tanzania - TA2015033 Kigoma Deep Cast 300m | ecosystem: Environmental > Aquatic > Freshwater > Lake | place: Tanzania: Lake...
TCAGCGTATGGTCGTGTGAGGCGGAGAGGGCGTGCTTGCCGTCGGGTGTCAGCGCAACCGCCCAGACATAGGCACTATGGCCTTTCAGGGTTCGCAGGGCCTGGCCCGTCTCGATGTCCCAGACAATGAGCGTGCGGTCGCTTGAGGCGGAGAGGGCGTGCTTGCCGTCGGGTGTCACCGCAACCGCCAAGACCGAGGCGCTATGGCCTTTCAGGATTCGCAGGGCCTGCCCTGTCTTGATCTCCCAGACAATGAGCGTATGGTCGGCTGAGGCGGAGACAGCACGCTGGCCGTCGGGCATTACCGCAACGGCCCTGACCCAATCGCTATGGCCTTTCAGGATTCGCAGGGCCTGCCCTGTCTCGATCTCCCAGACAATGAGCGTATGGTCGGCTGAGGCGGAGACAGCACGCTGGCCGTCGGGCGTTACCGCAACCGCAATGACATAGTCGCTATGGCCTTCCAAGGTACGCAGCGCAGCGCCCGTCTCGATCTCCCAGACAATGAGCGTATGGTCCCGCGAGGCGGAGACAGCGCGCTGGCCGTCGGGCGTCACCGCTACCGCCAAGACCGAGGCGCTATGGCCGCGCAGCGTGTGCCGCGCCCGGCCCGCCTCAATGTCCCAGACAATGAGCGTCTTGTCGCTTGAGGCGGAGACGGCGCGCTGGCCGTCGGGCGTCACCGCTACCGCCAAGACCGAGGCGCTATGGCCGCGCAGCGTGTGCCGCGCCCGGCCCGCCTCAATGTCCCAGACAATGAGCGTCTGGTCCCGCGAGGCGGAGACAGCGCGCTGGCCGTCCGGTGTCACCGCAACCCCGTTGACTGGCTCGCTATGACCCTCCAAAATTCGTTTTTTCATTGTTGCTCTCCTCCTGTGTGGTCTGGGGCGATTGATGCGCCCCGATGTCCGAAGCCTATCGTTTGCGAAAATGCCGTCGCTAGCAGGTCAAGCATACATCCTATCCGGCGGTTCTCGCGGTTGAGATCATTGCGTTCGTTCGTGGCCAACTCACGGTATGGCTCAAAATCGCCACACCAGGCGTATGGCCAGAGCCGATCTTGCTGGCGTGCCAGATTGCGCGCTTGGAATTTTTTGCGGCGATGAGCGATGAGAATTATTTTCTCACCGACCTGCCATCCGGTCCCACGCCCAGGCGGATGTTGCGCGGTGTTCAGCATCAATTCCGCCCCTATTCGTAGTTTGCGAAAGACCGCAATTTTGTTGGCTAGGTCCGGATTCATTTTTGGCCTTCGGTTGCTCTTCGAGAACCCGTCGCAACCGCCCGTTTCGCTCCTCATTTTTTTTCTTCCTTTCTTCCCTTCGCGCATTCAAAAAACAGGTTGAGTCTAATCCGCCCGCCTTCGCTCGTCAAGCGAAAAATGCACAAGCGGCAAAAATAAATGAGCACCAAGACTGTTGATTTTGCACGTGTTAGCCAAACCGAGCAAAAATAAGCAAAAAAAATCGGCGCACACAACAGATTTTTCTTGACGCCGAGCAATGCGCGAAATAGAACAAATCCATTATGACTGACGAAAACGGAAATCTAAGTTTCCTCGGTCAAACGATCAAAGTGCGCGATCAATCTGGTCGAGTGCGCAAGCCCTGCCGTTCGGAACTGACCAAGGGGGCGGTTGGGCGCGTACTGTTTTTGCGGTGGCGACAGCTTTTCTTGCGGCAAGAAATCGCGGACCATCGTGCGCATTTGCGCGGCGGCAGGTATGTCGCTAAACGGTCGCAGCAAATTCGCGCTGACCGGCGGGCCGAGGCTCGGATCAGGATGTGGCTGCGGTAGCGAAGTTTTTTATGCTGCGATGCGTGACGGGCAACGTGACCTCACTTCTCCCTCACCGGCAGCACGCGCTCGCGGCCTCTCCCGCCGTTCGCGCCCGTAACGGCGGGCCAAATTTCTTTATTGAAATCACGGAAGAGGGGAACGCCATGTTGCGACGTGATTGGTCGAAAGGTTTTCAACTCCTCGCTGATCTGCTCAATGAAGCTGCGAATTCGGAAGGCGACCAAAAAGTAATCATGGCAAAGTATAAACCCGATCTCCTCGCTCGCCTTTTCGGTCTCATCGAGGCGCTGATCGAAACTGCCGACGATCTCTCGCCCGTTCTCCAACTTCTGGAAGACATAGAGCTCGTGCTATTTGATAAATCGGAACAAGCGCATTGGCCAAGAGAATTTGCCAGGAGAATCCGCGAGGCAAGAAAATCTATCGCTCTCTCCGATCGGATGAAATATCGGCGTTTCCATAGTCGGCCCGATCACGAACCAAACCTGCGACCTACTCGATAGATGAATAGATCGCAACCATGTTTCAAACGATGATGCCCAACAACTTATTCTTTGCTGGCGCGTTTCCTAACCTCACGAGCGCCGCCGTACTTGCCCTCTCACGCCACTACTGGCTCGCTCTCATGCAAGCCCGGCGGGAGAAAAAGACTAATCCCTTCGAGGTGATCTATAGTGCGCCGACGCTGCGAATCGCCGACTCCTACAAGGTTGGCCGCCGAGCCAACTGGCATCTCCGACAAGCCGGACTTATTGAGCTCATTCACGAAAGCCCTGGCAAACCGCCACAATATCAATTGACCAACACGCTCAAGGTATCGCTCGAACGCACTACGAAGGACATTTGGCTCGATAGGACGGGCCGGCCAAGAACACGAAAGACTGAAATTGTAAAGCTTCCGGCCAAGCTACCCTGTCCAAAAGGGACAGACTGTCCAAAAAGGACAGGGAAACCCTGTCCAAAACGACTAGGGTGGTCTGTCCAAAAGGGACAGGGTCAATTCAAAAGCTTTATAAAAGAAAGTACGATAAAGCAAAAGGAGGGGTGAAAAAAGCGATTTTGAAAACCAAGAGCAAAAAACCGTCAGGGGTTTTACCCCCGACACCCCCAAAACCAAACCATAGAAAGGAGAAAGGAAATGAAGCAAGAGAGAGAGCAACAGCCGGAGCTAACAGGTTCGGAGGGGCAGAATGTCATGCCAGCACTCCCAAAAATCGAGCGTTTGGGCCGCGAATTCCAGAACAAGAAGGGTGAATTACGGCAGACGATTGAGGCGGCGAAGAAAGAAATGGCCGCGATTGAGGAAAAGATTTTGGCCGAGCTCGTCGCGCAGAATCGCGCTAGCTACGTGCTGACCGACGTTGACGGGCGGCGCTTTCGGGTTGAACGTAGAGAGATGAGCGCGCGATTGAAATGGTCGAAGATTGCGGCGGCGGGGTCAGGCCGGACGCGGCGCAAGCGGTAATTCAGCTCTGGCGATAACGCTAGCGGCGTGCGGACGTGTACTTCCAGTTGGATGGATTCGCGTACCAGGCGGCAGTAGGTGTGTGGGATCGGGCATGGAAGCTGGCGATGGCGTTGCTGTTCGAGGGCGAAGGTGATAAAAATGACAGAGAACATGAAAGTTGCGCCACTTGCGACCCAAAAGAGTTTGCTAGAGCGGCGGGCGCGGTTTGTCTATGAAGCAGCTCGGCTGGCAGCAGTCGCTGCTAACGCTCCGATCATTCCCGCGCCTTTTGATCTGCGCGAATGCGAGTTCAAGGATCAATTCTACGAGATAATCAAACGGCAATGCGGGGAAAAACGTTTTCTCTTGCCGGGGGAGGCACACAGTTCATGGATGGAATCATACCTCGCCATGGGCTGGACTTATGGCAAAACCTACGATCCCGTGGCCAAGATACACCCAGACCTTGTGCCATATTCACAGCTTGCCCAATTGGAGCGGGATAAGGATTCGGTTTTTATCATGCTCTGCGAGATAGCGCGGCAATGGATTCGGGAATGATACCAGAGCGAAACACGATAGTGTGCGGAGACGCGCTTGAGGTGATGCGGGGGCAGCCGGAGGGCTTTGTGCATTGTTGCGTGACGAGTCCTCCTTACTGGGCGCTCCGGGATTACCAAGTTGGAGGGCAGATTGGGTTGGAGAAAACGCCAGAGGAATATATCGAGAGGATGGTCGCCGTTTTCCGTGAGGTCCGCCGTGTGCTGCACGAGAGCGGGACATTGTGGGTAGTCATTGGCGATTGCTATAATGGGTCCGGCAAAGCTGGAAACAACCCTGAATATCGAGTCAGGCATAAAGAATTCGGAAAGCCGTCAATGCACAAAGAGCGGTTTGGTAAACCGACGAATGTCCAGTCACTGAAACCCAAAGACCTCTGTGGGATTCCCTGGCGGCTCGCGTTGGCTTTGCAGGCTGACGGCTGGTACTGGCGCTCGACGCTTCCATGGGTCAAGCGCAATCCGAAGCCTGAAAGCACGAAGGATCGCCCCACGTCGGCAGTTGAGTATGTGCTAATGTTTAGCAAGCAGGCGCGGTACTTTTTTGATATGGAAGCGGTGCGAATTCATACCCAGCGTTCCGTTTCGCCGAGAGAATACCAGCAGGCCCTGCAAGACACTGGCGAGGCTTGGTATCCCAGGCTCGGAGGAAATAAGGGTGATGATAGCAAAACGAAACATGGCAAAAAGCATCATGGGATTGCCCCGCCTGCTGGTCGCGCTTGGCGAAACAGTGACTTGTTTTTCCAGAGCTGGCAAGGGTTGTGGTGTGAAGACAACGAGCCACTGGCCTTTGTTGTAAATCCTGAGCCGTTGAGCTTGCCCCACTATGCCGCGTTCCCGCGAAAGTTGATCGAGCCAATCGTCAAGGCGGCGACAAGCGACAGGGGATGCTGCCCGATATGCAAAGAGCCATGGAAACGATTTGTCAAGCGATGCGAAGCCAAATATGATGCCTCTGCCGGAATCGGATGGGTTGATGTAACCGAGGTTGCGCGCGCTGATAAGCTGCCTGGAAATGATGTCTATTTTGAATCGGGCTGGCAGGCTAACTGTCCTTGCCAACCCGCTCCCGATTTCGTGGGCGACAAGAAAGCCGTCACGCAGTTCGACACAAGCCCAGAGCCTTGCGTGGTTCTTGACCCCTTCATGGGCAGCGGGACGACTGCTCTTGTTGCCCGAAAGTTGAGGCGCGACTTTCTAGGGATCGAGCTGAACCTTGAGTACGTCAGAATGGCCGAGCGGCGACTCGACGCCGAGCGGGAGCTATTCGATGGGAAAGGATGAGGGAATATGGAAAAGACAATGGCTGATTTCGGCAGCGGGCTGAAAGATCGCTATTGCGGCGGCTATCAGCCGAAATCATCGCGCAAGGGCATAAATAAGCCGCCAAGCCGTACTCGCCCAATGGTTTCGGCGGTTAAACCGCCACCACCGCTGCGACTTGAATTTGTCTTTGTGAAGCGCGAATGAAACGACTGCGAAACCCGATCCCGTATTTCGGCGGCAAAGGGCATATGGGAACGACTGCGCGTATCCTGTCGTTTTTCCCGCCTCATCGCCACTACGTCGAGCCGTTCGGTGGCGGGGCATCGGTCCTATTGGCCAAATCGCCGTGCGGCGGGGTTGAGACTTACAACGACTTTGACCATGCGCTATATGAATTCTTCCTGACGTTGGCCGACCCTGCCGCATTTGAACTGTTCAAACGGCGGGTAGAGGCCCTACCCTACAGCCGCGAATTGTGGCGTGAGTGCAAAGCCACGTGGGGCGAGCGGACGGATAGGCTTGAGCGCGTCTGGCGATGGTGGGTTGTGGCGCGACAATCATTTGGCGGAATGTTTGCCCAATCCTGGGGTTCATCTGTGACGCTCGCAAACCGCAAAATGGCAAGCACCAATGGCTCGTGGCTTTCGGCAATCGAGGGGCTTCCCGCCGTTCACGCCCGCCTCCAAAGCGTGCAAATCGAGAACTGCGATTTCCGCGACTGCCTCAAACGCTATTGCGGCGAGGGCTATCTAGCCTATTGCGACCCTCCCTATGTCCTAAGCACGCGACGCGATGGAGGCTACCAGCACGAAATGAGCGATGACGACCACCGCGATCTTGTCGAGCTATTTTTGCAATACGACGGCATGGTGGTTTTAAGTGGCTACCGGAACGCCGTCTATGAAGCGCTTGAGGCGGCGGGCTGGGAACGTCACGATTGGCATACTAGCTGTTTGGCTGCTGGCCGAACGCGGGCAAGTGGTTTGCAGGGGAAAAACTCGGCCCGCCGCACGCAGCCACGGACGGAATCGGTCTGGCTGAACCCCGCGTGTCAACGAGCGCTGTGGCAGAAAGACGAACTGCTACAGCTCCCAACCTAAATAATTGCACAGTCTCGCACGATTTCCCTTGACAAACTGTCACACTCTCGCCGCATAAATGCACCAAGTTGTGCAATTACCTTCCCAGAGGCGCAACTTGGGGCGACCGAAAACAGGCAATCCCAAGGGCCGTTGGCAACGTCGGACGACGTTGCTCCCATGCCACATTTCCAAACAGCTCACCCCCGGCGACCGCAAACGTATGGCTGAGCTGGCCATGCCGCAGCGCAACGATCCCGTCTGGCTTCGCCCTGTGCTGATCCTCGTGCTTTACGGTTTCACCTACCGCGAAGCTGCACCGATGGTCGGCGTGACTCTTGACGACGTTGAGGCATGGTTTCGGACGCCTACTAATCGCAAACGTTGGGAACAAGTGACAGGCATCGCCACGAAATACGCGGTCCGTCGGTTGCTCGACATTGCCTGGGAACATGCCGCGAAGGGCAGCCAGTGGCATTTCCAATTTGTCGCCGCCGCACTTGCCGACGCTTGGCTCAAGCGAGTCAGCCATACGCGGCGTGAGTGTGAAGCTGTGAATGGCGGTTTGCCTTTTGGTCCGATCAATTCATTCGCTCTCTATCTGGCGATTCGTGGCGCGTCGGGCAATGGTGACGGTAGCGGTCAGAATACGCTGCCCGAACCGTTGCCCGCGTTCGAGCTTCCGATGACCGATGAATCAAACGAAGCCTCAGAGGTTGCGAGCTAGCAATGCAAGCGGTCGTCCAGGAAATCCCCGTCCTTGATCCCAAGGTGATTCGCCGTTGGGATAAGATCGCCAGTCAACGCGGTGAGCAAATCCGCGAAGACCCCGTGAAGTGGTGCAAGCGCTACCTCGGCCTTTCGTTTTGGTCAAAGCAACGCGAAATTCTTGAGGCGGTTCGGGATTGCAACCGTGTAGCTGTGCGATCGTCAAATAAAGGCGGCAAGACGTTTGCGCTAGCGGCCTCAGTTTTTTGGTGGTTGAATGTTTACGGCGACGGGCGCGTATTCACTACCTCGCCGCGTACTGCCTCACTCAAACTCCAACTATGGTCGGCTCTTCACCAAATACGCGATAGTGCGCCGTGCCGCGACTACGCCACGACAGGCCAATGGGGTAAAGACCTTGGCTGGTCACTCACGCCTACCTGCAGCGTCGTCGCGCTCAATCCTGAGAAACCTGAATCATGGGGCGGAATGCACACAGCTAAACCGTGCTACGTCATCGTTGACGAGGCGTCGGCTCTCCAGGATTCTGCCATGCAAGCGATTCAGGGTTTGTGCGCAATGGACGGCTCGAAGATCGTGTTGGCGGGCAATCCCCTTTCCAATGAAGGGCCATTTGCGCGAGCCCTCAAACCGGGTAGCGGCTATCGCGTTGTGGGTTTTTCGGCGTTCGATCTCCCCACCATGACGGGCAAAGAGCCGGACTTACCAGGTCTTGCGGGCAGGCAATGGATCGAGGAGATGCGCCGTGTGCACGGTGAGGACAGTCCATTTTGGCAAGCTCGCGTCATGGGCGTCATTCCGGAGGATGCGGCCTACGGTCTGATTCAACCTTCATGGATCGTGGCGGCGCAGCAACGTCAGGGTCAGCGTGGCGAGAAATCGCTCGGCGTGGACGTGGCATATCAAGGTGACGATGCAACCGTTTTCCAAATCATTGCGGGCGACATAGCCGACAAGCCGATGGTTCACTACGGCCTTGAACCGATGGAAGTGTGTGGGTGGGTCATTCGCCTTATGCGTGAATTTGAGATTCAACCTGAGCGCGTCAAGATAGACGCCATTGGCATTGGCGCGGGCATCGTCTCGCGGTTACATGAACAGGGTTGGCCCGTCGTGGGCGTGAACGTAGCGGAGCAGGCAGCCGATCCCGATCAATTCGCAAACCGGCGCACTGAGGCAGCCTGGGCATTGCGAGAGTGGATTCGCACTACCGCTTGTTTGCCGAAAGACGAATTGCTTGAGGGCGAGTTGGCCGCCGTGCGTCTGGGCAAACAGAACAGTCGCGGCCAGCAAACGCTTGAGCTCAAAACGGAAACGAAGAAACGGCTTGGCCGTTCACCTGACCGATTCGACGCGCTGATGCTAGCGCGATACGAACCCGCGCCGCAGTATGTCGAGCGCGTCGTCTATGCAAACCTTGTGCGCGACACAAACACCAAAATCGGCGATTGGGATGATTGATGCCAGTGAAGGCCAAAAAAAGATCGGTGCGCTCTCAGGTTAGCGATGAAGGACTTCGCGAGGTTCTGCACGCTTGGGATTTCGCAGAACGCCAGCGCAACGCTCTGCGCATAGATCGCTCGCTTGATAGACTCGACGAGGCGGCCTCCGACTATTTCGCCCGCGAAGATCGAGGATGGACGGCACTGACTCAAACGCCACTCGACTTGCGCGATGACGAACGCTCGCTTTGCGTGAATCGTTCACGCCTCTATTTCGTGCGCGATGGTGATTGCCGACAGCTCGTGCAACATTGGACAAACTATTGTTTCGGGGCTGGCATCTCAGCCAAAAGCGAAAACAAAGAAACTGCGGCGATCTTAGACGATCTTTGGTATTCCAACCGCAATCGCAATGCGATGAGCTACGTGGGGCAAACACGAATGTCGAACCGGCTGCTCGTGGATGGTGAATTGTTCATTGTATTTTTTCCCGACGGCGAACAAACAACTATTCGCACAATTAATCCGCTCGAAATCACAGAGCGCGTGACCGACCCCGAAGATAGCGAAAATGTCTGGGGTTACAAACGAGAGTTCTCGACAAGAGACAAAAATCAACAGCGTTATTTCTACCCTGACCTTTCGCAATATGGCGAATCTGAAAACCATGACCAGAAAGATTTTGTGACGCAAGACGGATACATTCTGCACGTGCCCTTCATGCCTCTTGGCTGGCGGGGCAACGGCCTGCTCTTTGTCGTGACAGACTGGGCAAAGGCAGATCGCCAGTTCATGGAAGCCCGTTTGGCAATTCAGCGGGCGCTCGCGCAATTCCCGATGAAGGAGAAGATTCGCGGAACGAAGGCGCAGATTCAACAGCGGCAAGCAGAAGTGCAATCGGGTCTTGTCACGCAAAACGCAGAAAAGAATCCGCCACCTGCTCCGGGGGCGCGTTGGATTGAGAATCAAGACTTGACGCTAAGCGCCATGGATTTTGAGACAGGCGCAGCAGCGGCGCAGATAGACGGCAACATGCTTCTTCGCAGAAAAGCCAGTGGGGCAAATCTCAATCCGCTCTATGTCGGTGCAGGCGAGGCATTCCGATTGGCGACGGCAAGCGCAATGGAATTGCCGATCCTCAAAACGTTTCAGTCGTATCAATACCTTTGGCGCGACACGTTTGAGCGCGTGATTGATTTCGCGCTCGCGGTAGCCAACGTGCCGGAAGAGGACTGGCAATACGACGTGGGGATGCCGCAAATTGTGGCGACCGACGCAGTGGGGATTGCGGCTGCTACCGTACCGCTTCTCAACCTCATGCCTGAATACCTGGAATCCGCGAAGCTGAAAAAGTGGCTGTTGGATATTCTCGGCGCGCCAGACGCACAGGCGATAGTTGATGAAATCGGCGCGGTCAAACCAGGGGCGATTGTAAACGAAAGTCTGAAAGCAATCATGGCGACGCTCGCGGAGAAAGTTGCGCGATGACAGTTGCTACATTGCAATGGACTGACGAGGCGCGGCGGGCAGCACACGTTACGTTGCCAAACATGACCAACTCGCCGATTGGTCTGGCAGCGCAACGTCAGATTCAGTCTGTCTTTCGTCAGCACTTTCGTTTACTGCTTGATAGTGCACCTGACGTGCTCGCCGATCCCAAAGCCTTTCTTGACGACCTCAATCGGCTGATTGATGCCGACGCGCCTGCTGTCCAAACGCGGCTTTTGGCAATTCTATTGGCGATCAAGGCAGCAATGCGTTGGACGATAGGCGTTGATCGACGAAAGGAATTCGCGGAGGCAAAGAGAGACGAACGAATTGAATATCGCCCACTGAGCGTAGAGGCGATCAAACGCTCTGCCCTCCGCGTCGGATACCAGCGCGTTGTGGCGGCTGCTGTGGCCTTGCGCGGCTCACCTGAGCAGTTGCTTGAGAAGACAGCTCGCCTCCTGCCCGCCTCGGACATTATAGCAGCTACAAGCTGGGCGAAACAGTACTCTGCGACGCTTGTGCGCGACGTGAACGCGGCGACGAGCCGCACGATCGCAGACATTGTAGGCAAGGGGATTGAGGCACGCAAAGATGTTGTGGAGATAGCCCGCGATATTCGCGCTGAGTTTCAGGATATGAGCGTCAGGCGAGCGCGTTTGATCGCCAATACTGAAACCAACATGGCGCTCAGCCGGACGGCACACGATGAAGCGAAAGCTACTGGACTCGAAATGAAAAGCTGGATCGTCTCGCCGCTCAGCCACAATCCATGCGAAGAAATCTGTCTGGCAAATGAGGCCGAAGGACCAATTCCAATTGAGCAGACTTTTCAGAGCGGACATGAGATGACGCCAGGGCATCCTGGTTGTCAGTGCGGAATTGGATATGAGGCAAAAGACTGATGCCATACCCAAACGAACATAGTGCACGACTTCGCAATCCTGACGAATGCGATAAGTTCCGGCGCGTCAACGGCGGCACGATTTACGGCAAGGTCAAAGTCCCTGCGTCGGTGTCAATCGTCTGGGGACATGTGAAAGGCGCTGGTAGCCAAGCATGGCAGCCGCAAGCGCTACGGTTTCCAAAATCTGAATGGACTGCATCGGCAGCTCGCAAGTGGCTTGCCGACAATGACATAAAGCACACGTTTGAACCGGCCGGTGAGGAGGCAATTGAGATGCCTAGTGATGCTCAAAAGTTCGGCGAGATGAAAGACTTGTTTCAGGTCGAGGTGTTCAGGAGCGGCGACTATGGCGCGAAGGGGAAATATACGGATGCCGACCTCAAGGCTATGGCCGCCGACTACAATCCGCAAATACATGAAGCGCCTGTGACGCAAGATCATGCACAGGCTGGCCCTGCACACGGCTGGGTGGCAGGACTGCGCGCTCAGGCTGGTTCATTGTTTGCCGACGTGCGTGACGTATCTGACGCGCTAATGGCGGCGATCAGAAATCGCAGCTACAAGAAACGGTCCGTTGAACTTTACGGCGCGTTTGAGAAAACTACCAGGCCATATCTTCGAGCGGTCTCATTTCTCGGAGCGGGTGTGCCAGCGGTCAAGGGTATGGCCGATATTGCTTTTGCAGAGAATGAAAGCTTTATCGAGATTGATTTTGCCGAGGCCGCCATGAAGACAGAAAATGGCGAGGACTATCCCGCTGAGGCTTATGCCTACTGCCCTGATCCTGACGCGCCATCAACGTGGCGGTTGCGAATTTGGGAATCGCCCACAGCCAAGGTGACGCGGGCGCAGCTCGCTCGGGCTGCGGCTACCGCTTATAATGAGATTCCTGCTGCCGAGGTAAGCAAAATCAAAGCGAAGCTGCGCGCTATCTACCGATCACTGGACATACCAGATGATGAAATGCCCAAAACAGTGAAGGAGGGCGGCGCGAGCTTTCGCTTCATAGAATCATGGCTGGCGGAATTCGCAGAAGCCGCCGAGGATAAAGACCCGTTCACTTACACCGTGCGGATTCTTAAACCTGGACTAACTGCTGATGAGCGTCGCTACTACCCCGCCGAGGTCATCGCTCGCGACGGTCCGCGCGTTTTTGAGGGGGCACGAACGCATGAGAATCATGCGACCAAGCAGGAAGATCAATCGCGGCCAGAGGGCGATGTGCGGACGTGGGTTGGAATACTATCCGAACTGTTTATTGATAGCGCGGGTGCGCTCTGTGGTCAGGCCACGATTTTCGATCCTGCCTTCCACACGAAGCTCGCGGGAATGAAAGCGGCGGGCGTGCTGAACAAAATGGCGCTTTCGATTCGCGCTCTCGGCGAGTGCGTCAAGGGCATGATTGGTGGGAAGGCGGTTGACATCGTAGAACGCCTTGTCAAGGCGCGCAGTGTGGATTTCGTTACTGAGGCCAATGCGGGAGGCTGTGTGCTTTTTGATGAAGCGCATGATGTGGACTTGTTGAATGAATGGGCCTTGCGTGAAGCGCGACCCGATTTCGTCGAGCTGGTCGAACGCAAAGCGTTGAAGGCGCTATCGAGGCAAGCAAAGACCGAAAAGGCGCGGCTTGTTGAGGAACGCGATGCGGCGCTGGCTGAGATTGCAAAACTGCGCGAAGAATCGGAGCGGACTATGAAGCTTGCAGAGGGCAGAATCGCCGGAGAGCGATTGCTGGTCGAGGCTTCTAATCTGTCAGATTCGGCGCGCCAACTTTTGCGAGAGCGGCTTGGCGAGGACATCGCAAACCCTGACAAGGTGCGCGGAATGATAGAATTCTGCGAATCGGTCAGAGCTGTTGCGGCTAAGGAAGCGGAAGCGGCTAAACCGCAACCAAGGGCCGTAACGGGTCTTGGCAAGAGTTCGCCACGTGGTACGGGTGAGGAAAAAACGGCGCTGCGTGAAAGCATGATTCAGCACTATCGGGATCAAGGAGATTCAAAAGAACTCGCAGAAAAAAAGGCTGACGTGTTTGTCAGCCCACGCTGAAAGGAGAGAGGATGATGAACCGATGGAAACTGCTTGGAGCGATGGTCTTTGCAATCCTGGCCATCGCCGCAGTTGTATATCAAGTGAATCCCTACACACCTGGCCTAACGGCAGGAACGCAGGTTTCTGAGAGCGGATCAGTTGTCACGTTGATCGAGAGTTCTCTGATCCATCCTGTTCATGCCGACAATCTCGTCAACAAAGGCGATCCCGTGCTTCTGGCGAACGAGGGAGTCAGCGGCGTGGCTCTGACCGATGCGGCGACGGCAGGTGACTACATCGCTATCGGTCGCTACGGGATTTGGAATCTCTCGATCACCAATACCGTGAACGTGCCTATGGCTCTTGGCGATGTTGTGTACATCAGCCCGACAGCGGCAGCCTTGAGCGATACGCCTGGAACGACAGGATTCCCGTTCGGTATTTTGCTTAGCGCAATCGCCACGAGCAACACGGCTGTCGTGCGGCCGGTGCTTTTGAAAGACGGCGCGTCAAGTGCGGTTGCTAATCTGATCGCTGGCGGTGACGTGACGGCGGGAGATGATGTTGGAGTAGGTGACGATTTGGTCGTAGGCGACGATGCTAGCGTGACAGGCGATCTTGGTGTCGGCGGCACATTCCAAGTCACGGGTACGTCCACTCTCGGCCCGATCACGTTAGGCGGCGGCTCATTGCTCAAGGGCGTCCGCGTTACGTCCACAACGATGGTTGGCACGGCAGGGACTACCGCAAATGTTACTGTGAGCGACCTAACGCCAACGACCGGTTACGTCTGGGGTCAAGTCCGCAAGGGCAGTAGCACAATCACCGGCGGCCAAATCATGGCGAATCCCGAAACCGGCCTTGCCGATCTCCGACTCGACGCGACCAGCAGCACAGCAGCCAACGTAACAGTTGATGTTTTTGCACTCATCAAGTGACGAAAGGGGTGAAACTATCATGGCACTATCTGAAATGCTCGAACTGATGGAAAGCGGCGGCGACTGGCAGAAAGAAATCGTGGTTCCGCGCAATCGGTATTCTGACGACACTACTCGCCGAATGATGGAGCTGTGGGAAAACAAAGCGCAGCTCCCGCGCCACAAACATGAATACGAAGTGCACGAGGCAATGTCGCACAGTGACTTCCCCATCCTCATGGCTACGATTTTGGACCGCCAGATGCTCGCGGCCTACGAGACTTTGGAGATGCCGCCATACAACAACATCTTTCGCAACCGCGCCGGTGGAATCACTGACTTGAAGCGCGAAGTCTATTCGCTCGACTACGCGGGCGACCTTGCACCGCTCCAGGTCGTGGCGGAATATGGCAAGTATCTTGAGCATCCCGCCGTGGCTGAAACGCCCTACCACTACCACCTGCTGAAATGGGGGGCGATGTACCGTATCTCATGGGAGGTTTCGCTGGCTGACGACCTCGGCCTGATTGATCGTTTGCCTAAACGATTGGCGACAGGCGCGCGAATGACTGAGAACTATGTGCAGAGCAATCTGCTCGCGACAACGACCGGCTGGCGAGCGGTAACGATACAGACCGGCGGCGTTTCGGCGCTTCCCCTGAGCGAAGCCAACCTGATCACTGCGCTCGGCAATATGTGCGGCGATGATACCGCCTATCGTAGCGGCGGTTGGCACATTGTCAACAGGCCCGGGTTCTTGGTCGTGTCGAGTGAAGCTCTTGCGATGACGGCTCGGAGAATCCTCGAACCTGAAAGCTGGGCTGTTGTCGGAACGGCGGGCGCGATCACTGACCGAGGCAACCTCAACGTGCTCAAGGCTTATGGTCTGACTATCGTTTTCGATCCGATGCTGGCCAGTCTTTGCACGACCGGCACAATTGGCCAGACGATGTGGGGCATCTTCAGCAAGAACATTCCGATTGCGGAGTATTCGTTCTTGCGCGGGCAGAATGCGCCATATCTCACGATGCGCGCTTCCGACATGGTTACAGTCGGCGGCGGCGCGGTTGGGCCAGGCGAGGGAAGTTTCGAGGATGACTCAATCGCATACCGCGTGCGGCATCCGTACAATGCCTGCCTGTGCGATCCACGCGGTGCATGGCTCAGCAACGGGCAGTAAGAGGACAGAGGGGGAAATGGATAGCTATGGTCTGACTGCTGGCCGGTGGTCGGACCAATCGGGATAGCGGCTGAGTGCCGTGAGGTGTTCGGTCGCTATCCCACAATTTCAGCGATGGGTGATGAGCGATGAAGGGCAAGAAAAAGATCGGATTATGGATTCTCGCGCTGCTTATGAGTTTGCCGTCAATGGCGGCGGCGCAATGGCCCGGCGATTTGGTTTGGAATGTGCCGACAGATAACGTCGGAACATCCGTTCCTGCCCTTCTTTCCATGCGCGTTGCCGTAGGCGAGCAGCGCCGTTTTCGTGCGCGACTGACTTATGGCGGGCAAGTCGTCAATAGCGCAAGTTTTGACCTGTATCAATTCATGTCGAAGGACGTGAAAGGGTACACAGTTTCTACGCTCACGATGACACCGGAAGCGCCGACAACCGGCGGGTGGGTTGTTTGCACTTTCACGAATCAGTCGCTTCCGGCGAATGCCTACTACGGCGCAATCGTGGCGACCAGCACAACGGCGAATCTGAAATTGATCGCCGGATGGTGGAAGATTTCCTTGACGGGTTTATTGCCGACAACGGCCCTGGGCGCAGGAACACACGATGAAGTTATCGTCACGACGCTGACCGCAACGAATATACGTACGCAGACGTTGTACTCGCCGGATTTGCAAACAAGTTTCACCAATACGGCAAAGACGAATGCCGCTAATGATTGGCGTGGATATGCGCAAACGAATTTTGGGAATATGACAGGAACGGGAACGTTGACCATCGCGGGGAATGTGGGGATTGGTGACACATCGCCACAAAGCCTGTTCAGTGTTGGCAATGGCGATAAGTTCACCGTTAACGCCAGCGGTGAAACCTCGACAGCGGCGACTGCGATGTATCTGAATAAGAGCGGCCCCGACGCTGATCAATCTATCTATTTCTACGAAGGCGGGTCGCCAACGGGCGCTCGCTTTGGGTGGAACAACACGCCAGGGAGATATACCATGATTGGCGGCGGGCTGCAGGTAAATGGCCTCGGCACGACCGATGGCTGGGGAACAACCATAACGGCGGGCGCTGCGACCAAGGCAGTGCGCGGCCTGGTCATTCTAACGAGCGGAACGACAGGGAAGGTTGATCGCGCTCTCGACGTTTCGGGCACGACTGGCTTCACGTCGAGCGATCACCTGATCTATGCCAAATCGAATGCTTACCTGACGGGCGATGGAGATTGGATTGGCCGGAATATGATTGGACTTGAGGGCGTTTCGGCAGGGATGTATTACCCCTATTCCGGTAATTGGAAAATGAGCCTATGGACTGCCAGTGATAGATATACGTTCTTTGGCCGCCCGACGACTGGAGTTCCGGTCGTGACCACGGGTTCGGCAGTTGGAGAATGGAGCATGGCACGGCTCTCCACGCGCTCTCAATTTGTGTCCGATACATCCTATTCAATTCGCGCCTCGGTCGAGCGGCGATCCCAGACGTTGCTGACAACCGGAACGAGCGCTGTGGATTTCGTGATGCCTGATATGGCGACCCTCTGGTCGCGCAACCACGAAACAACCGGTACGATTTGTTCTGAGTTCACGTTAGTTAATGCCTCGAACCAGACTTGCAGGGTTGAGGCTTCGATTCCAAAGATGACGACATTCTGGCTTGCGGGAACGACATATACTGAGCTAGTATTGAATGCCGGTGCAACAGTAACGCTTATGCAATCTCCGCGTCCGGCGTGGCAATGGATTGTCAAGTCCCGCGACGGGACGGTGACAGGGATATAGGCGAATGAACCGATAGGAGACAACCGATGAAACGAACGATGCTCTACACAATTGCTTTCTTCTTGCTGCTAGGAACTTTTTTGGCGCTTGCAGAAACGATAGGGACGGTCACTACGACGCGCATCTGGCGTCAGAGTGAAAATGTGGATGCTACGTTGCGACCTTACGTTGATCCGCTGCGAGGCGTTGAAGAGACGGTTAAGCGCCTGGACATACGGGCGACGGTTTCAGCAGCAGGTGTAACCAGTGCTACCATACGAAATCTTGCGGGATCGAGAGACCTTCTCTTTGTGACGCAGCTCTTGGCGGTTGCAACTAGCGGCACAGCAGCTAACACAGGTTACGTGAACTGGGACTTGCAGATATTGGATAGCGCAGGTCTGGATTTGCTGAAGGGGTACGGGGCTGACCGTAGCAATAGCGCTATCGAAGGGATCAATTTCGTCACGCCTGCTTCCGTAGTCGGCCCGATGCGAGTTTATATCACAAGCTCAACGCAAGGTTCAATCTATCCCATAACGATTCTGTATCGCTAGGAGTTTCCAATGCGACGCATGACTTGTCTGATTCTGATCGCGCTGGTTTGTATCATATCCCTTGCAGCGGTCTGGGTTGATGTGCCGCCGCCGGTCACACAGGATGATTTGCTCAACTACACGCGCCGCGATGGTTCTGCGCTGCCGACAGGGAATTGGTCATTTGTGGGTCGGGACTTGCTGAACGTTGGAAATCTGAAAACGACAGGGACGTTGTACTCGCCGGATTTGCAAACCAGTTTCACCAATACGGCAAAGACGAATGCCGCCAACGATTGGCACGGATACGCGCAGACGAATTTTGGGAATATGACAGGAACGGGAACGTTGACCGTCAGAAGCTTGCAAGTAAATGGGCTAAATACCACTGATGGCTGGGGAACAACGATAACGGCTGGGGCTGCAACCAAGGCAGTGCGCGGCCTGGTCATTCTAACGAGCGGAACGACAGGGAAGGTTGATCGCGCTCTCGACGTTTCGGGCACGACTGGCTTCACGTCGAGCGATCACCTGATCTATGCCAAATCGAATGCTTACCTGACGGGCGATGGAGATTGGATTGGCCGGAATATGATTGGACTTGAGGGCGTTTCGGCAGGGATGTATTACCCCTATTCCGGTAATTGGAAAATGAGCCTATGGACTGCCAGTGATAGATATACGTTCTTTGGCCGCCCGACGACTGGAGTTCCGGTCGTGACCACGGGTTCGGCAGTTGGAGAATGGAGCATGGCACGGCTCTCCACGCGCTCTCAATTTGTGTCCGATACATCCTATTCAATTCGCGCCTCGGTCGAGCGGCGATCCCAGACGTTGCTGACAACCGGAACGAGCGCTGTGGATTTCGTGATGCCTGATATGGCGACCCTCTGGTCGCGCAACCACGAGACTACTGGCACAGTATGCGCCGAATTCACGATAAGCAATCAAAGCGATCAGACGAATCGGATAGAGGCCGGCGCGTCTGCAAGATTTCGGATGGCGGGAACGAACTACACCGAATTGGTCTTGAATGCAGGTGCAACAGTGACGCTTATGCAAGCGCCGCGTCCGGCATGGCAATGGATTGTCAAGTTCCGCGATGGGACGGTGAGTGGACAATAAAGGGGGTAGAAAACGATGACACGCTTTTGGAAAAGGATCGTCTTGGCTGTAGCCGTATTGCTCAGCCCTCTGAATCGGTCTTTCGCGCAGCCGCCACTCGGTACAGCGCCGACGAAGTTGACAGGCGATACGACTGAGACGATTCAGATCATGCAAGGGATCGTAAATGCCGCTGCGCACGTGTGGCGATGGGACGCCCAGGGATGCACGTCTTTCACGATTTCCGTGATCAACGCCTCTGGTGCAAGCGAGATGGTGAAGCGGCAGCAATCGCAGCTTGTGGCGATGAACAGTGGTGGGCCAGCAAGGTTGTGGGTTTTGGCAAACACAGCGTTGAAGCGTCTGTTCATTCGCGCTGCGGCTGATGCCGTTGACGATGAGGGCTTGCGGATAATTGCCCAGGGGCAGAACTTGCGCAATTGGGCGAGGGCGATAAAAAACGCGGCGACAACGGCGAGCTTGGTTGTGGCTACTCCAACTAATGATTGATTGCATGGTGCTCAGAGAATGAATGAGACAACACAGCTCAGGTTGACGGAAATCGAATCTGAACTTCGCAGACAATCGCTTAACGACCATGATTTATTGATACGGCTGAATACACGGCTCGATATGTTGTGGGAGATGACCGAAGGTTTGCCATTGCGACTTGTGGCGGTTGAATCCGAAATCGGCGCGATTCGCCGGAATGCGCAACGAACGGCGGCAATAGCAGGAACTGTCTTGGCCGCCTTGGTAAGTGCGGCTGTGAATTTCGGAAAGAAACTTTTTGGGGATTGACACGTGGCTTTGACAATCGTTCAACAAATCCGCTTCCTCATGGGCGATAAAGATGCTAACGCTGACGGCACCGGCGACATATATGGCGTGATGGATGAGGAGATCAATTTCTCCTACGAGGAAAGTGAAAGCATATATCTGGCCGCTGCAACGTGCTTGCGGGCCGCAGCATCGAAATTGGCGGCATCGGAACTTTCACAGAGCGCCGCAACTTGGAGCAAGGACACGCGGGGGCGCGTGGCCGCAATGAATGCTTTGGCCGACAAACTTGAGGCTACCGCGCCGAGTGAACCCTATGGCGTCGGCGCTGAAATCGCTTTGACCGACGCGGCTGAGGCGCAGATTCTCGAAAACAAGGCGACGCGAGAGAGCGCATAAATGGCCTATAGGTGCGACGGTGATCTATTGCGGTTGATGCAGGAGCATGGCCAGACAATCAGGTTGCATGGCTTGAGCCGCGCCGATGATGACCTGGGCGGCAAGGAGCGGACGCTAGAGGAGGGGCCGACGGTCGTATGTTTCACCCGTCCACTGAGCGCCGAAGAAATTGATTGGCACGAGCGCCATGATACGCGAGCAGACCTCATGGTCTATCTGCCGCTCACAGATAGCGACGGCAACTTGCTTTCGTTAGCGCTCGACGGCATGGCGGAGATTATGACACCTGATTCAATCGCCGGATACTACTCTATCGTCGGGCTAATAAACGCCTTGCCTGTCGAATCGAGTGATGGCAACGGCGAGCATCTTGAGATGTTGATACGGAAGGCGTGAGAGTATGGCGGCGACACTCAGTCCGGGTTTCGGGGTGCATACGAACGAGAATTTGCGGCTGCGTGCTTTGCGGCAATGTGAAGGCGCGCTCTTGTCTGCAATCAGAGATGCCGCAGCGCGGCTTGAGGATATCGTAGTAACTAGCATGAAGCGAGCGCCGTTGCGATATAGGCTGGCACGAGGCTTGACCTTGGTGAGCTCTCGTTCCCGAAAACGAAAGGGGTTTGGGAAGCCGCAGTTTGTTGCCTCCGCGCCCTACACGCCGCCGCATTCGCGCAGACCAATGGAAGGATTGCGGGCGAACATAGACCACGAAGTTGATCGAGCGACGCTGCGAGCAAGAATAGGATCGAATGTGATTTATGACCGCGCTTTGGAGCTTGGTTATTCACCTCGAAACCTATTGCCACGTCCGCACTACATGCCCGCGCTCCGTCAACTCCTGGGCGAGTTTGAAACCATTCTTGGCCGCTACAGGATAATGACCTAATGCAATGGCTGATCGAAAGCATCATGGCAAAGATCAAGGCGGCAGATGATTTCTGCGCGTGGCTCGGCACAGATAAGGACGGGCAAGTCCGTTTCTATCTCGGCAAGGCCGTTGCCATAGAAAACCTTTCAACCGATTCAAAGACTCTCGGCACGGCGGCAAACCCGCTTCGCTATGCAGTTTTCACAATCGCGCCGCGCAGCGGCGAGAACCTGAGATTCATGGATGGTTCTGAGACTCGCAACTATACGATGACTGTCCATTTCTTCGAGCGCAGCACTACATCGGTTCTGCCATGCGTCGAGGGTGAACGGCTCTTTGCAGCGATTTGGCAACTGCCCGCATCTGGCCAAATTGACGGCCTTTCGACAGCCGAGCCGAAGTGGTCATTTCATTCATTACATGTCATGGCCGACTCAGACCCGACTTCACCCGAACCGACTGTCGAGGGTTTGTGGATGATGCAGAGAGACTTCAAAATCAGATTGAGCGCAACGCCTGTGCCGACGCCGACACCGACGCCGACACCAACGCCACCTTAGAAAGGGGTGAACGAGAATGGCGAAATACAGTGGAGTAGCTGGCACTATCAGTCTGTTGCATGGCGAGGATGAGCTTGGTGGGAACTGTTATCTCTGGGAAGTTGCCGCTGCTGCGGATTTGCGGCCCGCGGGAACTTTCGGCGACGGTGGCTATCGTTCGACCGTAAAGGGCGAGCAGTCATGGGACTTGACCGCTACATGCATGGCCGATGCAACTGATGCCGATTTCATAGAAGGCGATCTCTACGTGGTAGACGCGACAGATGACGCGGCGGGGAAACGAATAGCAGGTTCATTTCGGCTACAATCTACCCGGCACACGACCGATAGGCGGGGAGATGCAATGACTGTTGCCACGCTATTGAGCGAAGGGAAAATCATCATTGAGCCAGTGGCGACGCCGACACCAACGCCTCCGTAAAGGAGCAAGTGAATGGCAGACGAACCTGTGATTCTTCTCGACTCCGAGGGTAAGCAGCTTAAGGCCAAACTTTTCGGATTGGCCGAGGCGCGAGAACTACGGCGCTGGGTCATGCAGGAACGCTACCAGGTGGCGCTTGAGGCGCTGAAACGGGAAGTGCGACCAGAGAATGTGAGCTGTCCACATTGTCGGCGTTCGTTTGCTTGGCAAGCACGAAATCCGATCATGGATGATGACAAGCTTCAGATACTCGCCTCGGCCCTTGCGATCACGCGGAAAGATGAAATCGAAGCTGAGGCGTCAGTCGCGGGAGCGATTCAACAGATTTTTCTGGCGCTTCGTCATTATGACAAAAATGTGACATGGGAAAAGGCAGCGGAGATTTTTGCCATTCCTGGGAATTTCAATCGGCTTACCGAGGCATCGTTCCCGCCGACGCGCAAGGGGGATACGAAAGATGACGAAAACCCTACCTCGATTGGTGGGCAGTCGTCGAGCGACAATACCAGCTAGTCGCGTATCTCTTTGGCTTGCCTTTGGAAACTGTCGAATGCCTTTCATTCCGGCTCGCGGCAGAACTGCTCGACACGTATTGTTATGCTCGTGACGTGGTTGAGGGACGGGGCGGCAAAGAAGCCGAGATGATCTATCGGGCGCGGTTGATGAATCTCAGACGGAGATAATGACGTGAAGCTAGCAGAGGCATACGTCGAATTGGTCGGACGCATGAACCGGCTTGAGTCTGATTTCAAACGCGCCGGTGCGATGGGAACGGCAGCCGGAAAGCAGGCGGGCGAAGCTTATGGTTCGGCCTTCGAGCAATCTGTCAAGACTCACGCAGAAAAAGCGAGGCAGGCACTCAACACACCGCTGAGAGACCCTGTGACTGGTCGGATGATTAGCCGAGGTTCTCTGGGGCAATATGGAAATGCGATGTTGTTTCGAGCGACAAGTCTGCAAGGTGCTACAATCCCTCCCGAATTATTAGGAGCAGGGGTCGGTATGGTAGCTGCGCGAACGGCTAGCAATACAGCTATGCAAATAGCTAATAGTACAACAGCGCGAATGGCTAGTGGTGCAGTGGCGGCATCAATGCGTATAGCTACTCCGTTGCTTGGTATTTATGGTGCTTATCGCATGGGTAAAATGGCTCTAGAAGAATCTATGCAGTCGGAGGAAGCATCGCGTATGTTCGTTGCTGCAATGGGTGCTCAATCTGAAGCTGCCCAACAATGGGCTGATAGATTAGCACAGACGGTGGCGCGTGAAAACGAGGACATTATGCAGAACGTCGCCGTTTTCAAGCTATTGTTCGATCAATTCGGCATCGGCGAAAAAGCTGCTTTAGATATGTCAAAAGGGCTGATCGAACTTCAATACAAGCTTTCTGCGGTTAGCGGAGCTCGCCCAGAAGAAGTTTATGGTGCATTGTTGTCGGCTCTAGCGGGACGCGCAAGAGCACTCAGGCAGTTCGGAATTAGGCTTGATGAGACGAATGTAAAAGAGACGGCATATCGGCTTGGTCTTGCCGCAACCGGAAGCGAGCTAAACGAAACACAGAAAGCCTTAGCTACCTATGCTGCGCTGATGGAACGAAGTACCAAAATAGCTGGCGATCTTAACAAGGTTCAAGAACTTCTGAGAACTCGCGTTCGCTCTGTTGGTGTTGAATATAGAGAAGCTTTCCGAGCGATAGGTGAAGCAGGAAAACAATCTGGTCTAGTAGATGTGGCGCTCAAGATTGCCAAAGTTCCTGCATACGCGATAGGGGCAATGGGACGTGCGTTCACTGGCGCACCCGAAGCGTCTGTGCAAGAGACAGAATATGCTCGCAGCCGACTAGCGGCGAAAACCGCAAAGGAAGAAGGACTCGCTTCTTTTTGGCGCCGGGCAGAATTGAATCGTAGGATTGCCGAAGAAGATATTCGGTCACAGCAAGAGAGAGCAACACAGATAAGTTTTGCTCGCCGCGACGTGCTCAGCAAGTTCCTAGAGACGTTCGCAAAGTACACGCCGGAAAGCGGATGGTACGACGTGACTCAGCCGATGTTCGTAAACAAGGGACGCGGCATTGGCAGAGATATGGTCAAGTCTGGTCGCTATTGGATCGAAGGGCAAAAAACGCAGATCAAGCAGTTCATGGCGGCATACGAACAACTCCAGGAGATGCAGTTTCTCAGCCGCACACTAGGCACAATGGGGATAACAAAAATGCCGTCGTTCCTATCCGACATAGCGCAACGTGCGTATGGCACGATGGCTCGCATCGGCCCTCAGTTTCTCGGCGCAGAATGGGGTAGATTTGCAGAACCCCGAAAGACGACAGAAGAAAAGCAGTTGGAAGAACTGGTCGCGATTCGCAAGAACACCGCGAAGGGCAACACCGCGCAATCAGACCAATATGAGATTGCCGAATAATGGCCGTTAGAGAACTCAGACCACCCGCAAGCCCAGGCCGCCGCCTTTGGTACGACGGTAACTGGCATGGCGAAATACCTTTTGCAGTTATTGACGCCAGTACTAAAAATCCCGATGCTTTTTTGACCGAGGTAGTGGCGGCTTTTCCTCTCGGCAAGCCCTGGTCACTGATGCTTCCAGAGCTTCGTGTGATTCAGCTTGATATGGCTCTTGAGTTGGAAGAGGCGGGGACGAGCAATTGCGAATGGCGCGGGCGAGCGATCTATGGCCCGCCGCAATCTGGCGGCCTCGGCTCGGCAGGAGATGTGAATTTTTGGTATGATGCAACGCCTGGAATTGTGACAACGCGAGTTGATAGCGACGGAAATCCTCTTTCCGCCAATATTGAACTACAGATACCGATTGTAACCGAGACGTTTTTCTACGAGCGCACAGAAAGCGCCGTCGGATTCTGGGTTGATCGTTCTCTGCGCCATTGGTCTGACGCGCAGCCACGTCACATGTGGGGAATGAATAGCGAGGATGACTTTAGCCAACGCACTCGCGTAAATGAGTGCGTTAACCGCACGAATTCCAATTTCTTTCACGGCGAAGGGACGGGTAAATGGCTCTGTCGCGGCGCAAGTCCGATACGGCAGAACGATCCGTTGATTTTTGAAGGTGTTGAATATGACCGTTGGCTCGTGCGCTATGCCTTCGAGCGGCGGATTTTCCTTCAGGGCAATCAACAGCGGCATTGGAAGGAATGGGTTGACGATGAATTGAAAGAGGTTTTTGAGCGCGCCGACTTTGGCCGCTTAGAATTGGTTTGGCGCAACGGCTCGCCGATAGCTGCTTAATATGGAATTTGAAAGGTTGCCAGACAAATCACTCGTGAGTGGCCGGGCGGAAAATCGTTTCCGCCGCGCAATTGCTCAGGCAATGCCGGTGCGGGTTGCCGGAGCGACAATGGCGCGATTGCCCGGTGGGACCGTCATCGGTTTTCCTGGCACTTTGAGAAGTGGCACAGGCGGCGGTAGTAGCGATCTAATCGCACACGGCCACACGAGCGACACCGACGGCGGCTATAGCACGGCAGGTTTCACCGACCCCATTTGATCTTCGAGCGCCCTGACAGTGATACACCCCAAAGCATCCTACCTCACGACGATTTTCTCTGAGCTCGCTTCCAAATCAAACGTACCGCGCGATAGCCGTGAGGGAATCGAGGAACAGACGCTTGCGGTCGGCATGAATGAATACAAACCAGTTTTCACAGACGCCTGTGTGGGTTGCCCCGCCCGCTGGAAAGAGGAAACGGCTCTCGGCCATGTTGTGCCAGATAAGATGCAGCAAACAACACAGACGCCGCAAGTGCACTTATTTAGTCGCAACACATTTCGGAAGATGCACAAGCTGATCTGTGAACTGAACGGAGTAGGTAGCGGTCTCTATGCGCCGGTCGGCGGATTGCCTGCTGGCGGCGCGCCGATCTGGGTGAATGTTTATCTTGTCGGCGTGGATGGTGAATGGTTGACGCTCTGCTGCTACTGGGATGGTCAATATCACGATCCGCGAAACATGCTGAATGAATTTGGGCAATCAGTCGGTCCTGTCGCGCCGAACTGGACGGCGGGACTGTGCTATGCGGGAACGAATTATGAAGCGAAGGGTCTCTATCTGCTGATTGAGGATGTGCGATTTTGGACGCCTCTTTATGGCGACACGGCTGCGCCCTATTATGTTTTTCAGATTCGCATCCCTGCCGACATTAGCGACATTCTGACGGGCGTACCTTCTGGCGGCGCGCGGTTCTATACCCCTGGCACGACACCCGAGCTTGGCAAGGATATTAACGTCGAGCTTAGCAAACCATATCGCCCGCTCTATACGGCGCTGTTCGAGCACGAACGACTGCCATGTCGAAAACGAAAGATCGAGATTCTTGCGCCATTCTCTGAGCTCGACATTCATGGCGGATTGCTGCTCAGCGGCCATGACGGATTGACCGATGGTGTAAGGATTTCCGCGCCCGTCTCGTGGCATGAGACGCCAACCTACCATGAAACGGGTCGGTGGTATGAAATGGGATATGAGACGAACATTGCAGGCAATCTGAAGGTCGAGCGAAAAGTTGGCGAGACGTGGGAAGATGTTACCAGTAGCGTGCGGGCGACGGAATATGAAAACATAGAAGGCGTGTACTACGTCAAGAAACATTGGTGGTCAAGGGTGCAGACCACGAACTCGCCCTACCAGACGAAACTCTATCTGAGAGGTTTCATTCCGACAGCCGAAGGGACTTGGTTTACCCCCGATAGCGATCTCACTGAAGGAGCATCGGCGATTCGCATCACTTACTGGCCGGTGCAAGAGGGAGCGCATAGCGGGCGCGTGACGCAGCGCTCGATGCTTTGCGGCAATTGTCGCCGTGACTATAGCGAATGGATTGGCGCGACGGGAGCGGGCGTGCAAGGTGTCGGAGTTGATCCTGAAGGGCATCATTGGTATTGCGCGGCACGCACGGTTGCTTCCGGCGTCGCCAATTTCGTTGCGGGTAAATGTCAACTGGCCCGCAACTGCTCCCACTATGACTGGGGCTACCCTGACCTGCCGTCGCCGCAAGTGCTCGCAGAGATTGATTCCGCCAAGTACTGGGTCACGGTAACGCCATATCCGCCAGGCTCGCCGCAATACTGGGTGCATATCTGCGCGCCTTCGATTATGCTCCTGCTCGGAGCGCGATATGATTGCGCTGCTGGCAACCATGAATTTGTAGAAACGGCGGGCAATGGATGTCTGGGTAATTGGTTAGAGACGGCGGGCGACGGCACGATCCAAGGGATTCACAGAGGCGCAATCTATCATATCTGCGGTTCGGGCTGCAACCCCACAGGATATGACGACCATCGCTACGGCTTGTTGATTCTCAGTGACACGATCTATGCGGACGGATTGCGGCCACACAAGCAATCCGATTTCGTTTTGGAGGATGCCGAGAGCGATCCTGTTCCGGCTCATCGCGCCTATTTGCTTCGCCAGTTCATCTCGACATATAAGGGGGTGAAAACTTACGGCGCGCAATGGTATCGGCGGGCGCGGGCGGCATTGGGCTGGCAAGGGGAAAATCGCGTTAGTCGCGTGCCCGCGCTCGGCAATTTCGTAAAAACCTTCTTTCCGGCGATCAAACCATTTGAGGCCGGAACGACGGAATTCGCCAAGGGGGCGGTCGAGGTCGGTTCGTGGACGCTCGGCGGTGAAGAATACGGACTCAAAATCACTCGCACGCGCACAAAGCCTCTGCCTTACAAACGCCTCGGCGCCCTCTCTTGCAATTCCTATGGTGAATCAAAGAACCACACAGGCAGAGTGCTTGTGGTGCTCGGCTACGTGGACGGCCAACTGGGAATTGACTGCTACCCTGGCTGGCATCGGCTTTGCATGACTGAACCTGGCGGCGAGACAATCTTGAATTTCAAAGGATCGGGTAACGTTGTAGAGCTGCCTGACGACTTGCGATTGGCTTCACCGCACGAGCTGAGCTACTGCCGGAAATTCGGCGACGTTCACGACAAAGTCGCAGCGGGCGATACGATAGAGTTCACGACAATCGCAGCGCTTGCAGGTAAGAAATTCTATGTGCGTTGGGCAAAGCCGAGCTGTGGAACGCAGTTCCTTCCGCCGAGTGCTTACCCCTGGTGGGACTCGCCGCTGGTCATCGGCTGGCCCGCCGTGAACCATGACTATTTTCTAAACGCCGACCGCCTTGTGATTCAAGATGAACATGACTTGCTCAAGGCAGCGTTTGATGCCGGATTGTTTGCGAATGCTTATTTTCGCGTGGACACGTCGGGTGTGTGGGCGATGAATAGGCCACTTGAGGCCGCTGTGATGCGAAAACCGATGACGGGGAGGCCGACAAAAGAAGTGCCAGAGCCGCCGATGATTTCCGTTTCGCCTACGGGCGCTGTGGATTTTGGGTCAGTCCCCATTGGAGGGGCATTGGAGTTGCTTGCGTTCACGGTCAAAAACATCGGCGAGCAAACACTGATTGGAACGGCAAGCGTAGCTGCGCCGTTCAGCATAGTTTCGGGCGACTCGTTCAGCTTGGCGAATCAAGAGAGTCAGCAGGTTCTCATCCGTTTCGCGCCGACCGCACTTGGAACTTACAGTGAGACTGTCAGCTTCGCAAGCAACGGCGGCAATGTCACACGAACGGTTATCGGCGGAAGTGAACAGGAATCTTTTCCCGTGCCGACGCCGACGCCGACAGCTACTCCCATTCCAACACCTACACCCGGCAGCCCGCCGCCAATGCCTTTTAACTTTGAGGCGACTGAAGGTTTTGATTGGATTTTCGGATTCTGGAAAGATTTGGAAGATGCCCCGCTATTTCAAATCTGCGCACAACGAACAGGATTGTTCTTTCCCGATTATCCAGACGAGGGATCGTTGCCGCCACCGGATTTGGAGCAATTTTCTTTGGCGATGATTACTCCAGGTAAGCCACTTTTTCCTGAACATTGGCCTATGCTTGGTTTTTGCCAATGGTGGGAAATTTTGCCTTTCGGATATTTAGCAAAGCTTTCTTGGGATAGCGAATGGGTTTGGTTTCGGATACGGGCGATCAATGAATATGGTGCGAGCGATTGGACTGTGCCCGACGCTGGTTACTGGACATATCCTGGATGGCCGACGCCAACACCAACTCCGCCTCCAACTCCTACTCCAACGCCGCCGCCGCCAACGCCAACTCCAACGCCAACTCCAACGCCAACTCCAACGCCAACTCCAACGCCAACTCCAACGCCAACTCCAACGCCAACACCAACACCAACGCCAACTCCAACGCCAACACCAACACCAACGCCGAGCTTTCCGCCACTCACAGGAACTCCGCCACCGCCGACGGGAACAGAGTGAGGAAAACACGTATGAATACCCGACCAAAAGTATCGGTGTGCATCAACAGCGCAGGGGAAGGTCCTCGTTTGAAAAGCACAATAAGTGAATTCCACAACGCGCTCGGCGACTATCCACACGAATTCGTCATTGTTGACGACGCCAGTACCGACGGGTCAGCTTCAGAGCTGGGCGAGGAAGTGAGAGTCCTACGGAATGAAACGCGGATTGGCTGTGATCGCTCCAAAAATCGAGCGATGTTTGCCGCTCGTGCTGAATGTCTTTGGTTTGCAGACGGCCACCACAACCTTGTATCAGGGAGTGCAATCGAGCTGATCGAAAGCGCGATGGATTTGCAGGCGATAGTCTGTCCGATCATTCGCCATATTGCCTACGATCAATTTTGGCAACCTTACGTCCTCAGCGGTCAATTGTTGATTCCCGATCCTAAAGCGCTCGGACTATACAGTGGTTTCTTTGAATCCGTTCGCGCAGAAAAGCTGACAAACGAAATCATTCCGATAGATGTCCCCGCGATGACTTTCGTTGTTTCACGTTCCACATTGATCGAGCGTTTAGGCGGAATCAACAACTATGAAGGCGCGTATGGTTCGCAAGAGCGTGGAATAGGATTGAGGGCATTCATGGCTGACGTTCCAATTCGAGTTCTTAGCTCGGTTCAGGTCGGCCATGAATTCAACTGCAAAGATTCGCCCTCAAGAAACCATTTCCCCTACCGGCCACAAAGCGGAATTAGCGTAGCTAAAAACGCATGGCACGCCTATGCGGTCGTGACGATACCTGAGACGTTTGATCGCTACATTCGCCCTGCACTCATGTCTGGCCATGGCTGGAGAGCTGGCGCGGGAACCGAACAATCTCTTATAGTCAAGTCCGAACAGGAGCATTTTCACCGGTTCTGCAAGAAGCGCGCAGACTGGGAGCTGGTCGAAAAAATCGGACTGTATAGGCAAGAGCTGCGGGGACTTCCGCTGAATGACATCGGCGATCATCCTCTTGAACCGCTGGCCGTTGAGATGGTCGAACGTTATGCGCACGGTCGCGCGCTCGAATTTGGGACAGGTTCGGCAAAGGGCACGAGAGCTCTTCTCACAAAATGCCTTGAGGTCGTCACGATAGATGACGATCTTTCCTTTGTGACAAAGGCACAAGAGGAATTCAAAAATAAGCGAGTCCATTGTTTGTGCGCCCAACTTGGCGCGGATGGATTCTATCAGCTCAGATTGATCGGTCTCTTCGATACTGTCCTGATTGATGGTCCGATCAACTATGGATCAAGGAATGGAGCGCGGAGCAATGCTATGCGCGCAATCTGGCCGCACGTGAAAATGGGGACAGTGATCTTGGTTGACGACGGCAAACGCGACACGGCAATGGTTGAACAGTGGCTACGCGAATACCCGCTCACGGGCGAGCTACTTCCCACGAATCGAGGGATGTGGAAGTTGCTCGTAACCGGCGAGGGCAATGCGGATTTGCGGGAAGAGCTATCAGATTTGGCGAGCAACGTCCGATCCTTATCGGAGCTCTTTGATCTTTCGGGCACGCCGCCGCCAGCGGTAGAGATTGCGGAAGATTGACCCATGCTAACGATACCCGATCCAGACTGGCCCTACTTTACTATCATTCCGGCAGAGGCGCTGTGGATTGAGTTGGCCGAAGGGCCGGTTTACGTCAAGAGGCGCTGGCTTGAGGAGAACTTGGCCGCCGACATAGAAGGCAAGGCGGAGGAATACTGTTTCAGATTGACCGGCTATCCCGTCACTGGTATGTAACTGCAAAATCTGATCGGAGGGCAAGGATGCAAAAAATCACCGAATCCATGCAAGCATTAGCCGAACAATATCGCGTCCGGTGGGAACGCCAAGGCGACGGTGAATATGTGATTCAGGGCAGACGCGGCGATTCGCACATTTACGATCCCTATGTCGCCGGACATTTAGCTCTGGCTCTTATGGAGAATGGGAGACAGGTCAGGGGATTTGCTCCGCTCCTGACCGCGCACTGGAAAGAGAAGATCAAGAGAGAACACCCTGAGTGGCGGATTCTGCAAGAAGGTGACGCCGAGGCTTGCTTTCTGTTCCCAGAAACCGATCTGCCAGCCGCCCTGGATTATGCCCGCGTGAGGCGGCGAAAACTGATTTCGGAGGCTACACGGCAAAAATTGGCAAGCATGGGTCACAGATTTCGACCCGGCACAAGGCAGGAAGCGATCCAAGAGAGCCTATTTTCGACGATCTAGGCAGAGCGAGGCTTTATGTAGCCCCGTCATAGATCGCCGATCCTGGCGCGTTTATGAGGGATTTTAGGCCAAATGGCAGGACTACCACCAATCGAAACCATCCGGCAGCGCGTCAGAGCGATCGAACAGGCAACGATGGTTACGGGCGTTGGCCTCGGCTCAGTCCACGTCGCCGGAAGCAAAGGCCGTGAAATAAGTAGCGGGTATCTTTGGACCCCTGGCGCTCTTGCATTTCCGGGGACAGAATCTCATCAATCTGACGTGATTCACTGTCTCGAAGAAACCACTTCACCGCCAACAGCCTATTCCCTTGGTTTCGGCCAAGTACCGCCCGAGTATTTTCACTACAGCAAATCATGGAACGGCTGGACGCTAGACGTGGATGTCTGCCCCGCCAATGGCGCGGGTTACATGCCGACGCAGCAGGGCATTTCTCGCCATGTGCTTGGCGGGCAAATTGGCGGCGTTGGTCAGAAATATGGCATCTATGCGATGCAGGACTTAACGCCGAGCCAGGCAGGGCCTTACTCCGAATCCAATCCGCCAATTCAGGGCGACATCTGGCTAATGTCTGATCCGTACATGACAAATCCGCCGAATGTCTCCGGCGTGACAGCGGGCCGGGCATGGTGCAATGCAAAACCCCCAGGTCATGGCCACGATTTTGTGGTCCGCAACTCGGATGGATTGAGCGGCTACCTGCCTGAAGGCTGGTCTGGCGTGGGCAATTTGCCGATCTACGGCATTCAGGGATGGTATCAGCCCATGTCAACTGTGCAGATTGCGGCGCTCTGCCAAATCGGTACGCCGCAACCTTTCAACGTGCAGCTATGCAAGATGCTGCGGGCAGGCGCAACGATTCTTGGCGCGTGGGCTGAGGTCTATTTTGGAGACCTGATGGTGATTCAAGAACGATTAGCTTACCAATGCGCGGCTATCTGGTATCCTTACCCCACCGGAACATTTTGGGAGTGGCAAGCACCGACCTGGGAACATGACGGGCCAATCTCGCCGACGGCAGGTCAAGTAGGTTTTGCCGTGACCGGCATCAAGCGCGGCGGCCTCTGGGGCAGCCACTGGGATATTCTCACTACCGTTGATCCGCCTACCGGCGGCTTTGTAGTCGCAGGTCAATCACACTGGGTTGACCTAACGACAGCCGTCCGTGCCGTCCAGCAGAATTGGTTTGGCAAGGGGTACGCAGAGTTCGGTCTGATTCCGTTCGATCCCAACACGAACCATATGCTCTCGGCCTCTGAAGTTTGGCCGAATAGTCAGATGCTCGCCCGGCTGTGGCCGCAAATGAAACTCATTGGCCGTCGCTCGACAGACCCCGACAAGGTTTACGGTGCGAATTTCATAGACTGGGAAATTGCCACCAAGTTGATTGTCTATAAGCAAATGACTGTTACGAATCTGTGTATTGCTTTCGAGTTGCCCGCGTCGTCTGTCGGGCGCCTGTTACCATACGGTGATTATCCGTCGCTCGTGCCGCCATGAGGTGAACCGATGACTTCCTATCATAAGCAGTGCGTTTTCGTTCGGCATTATCTGGCCGAAGCTCTTACGGCGGAAGGTCTCCACGACATCCCCGCCAACGTGCTGCTTGCCATAGCTGCCCACGAGTCAGGCTGGGGGACCTCGGCCGTCGCCAAAGGGCTGAACAATCTGCACGGGATCACCTGTGAAGGCGGTCATCGGCGATTCAGTTCGACAACTGAATCCTTTGTCGAATGCGCGCGGCTCCTAGCGAAATCATCCCATTATGCATCGGCCCGCGAGGCAATCTTCGCCTACGAAGCCGAGTGCCACCACGATCTTGAGACCGACTGCTATTGGCTCTTTCAGGTCGGGCCGATGTACGTTGTGGGCCGCAACCGAGAGGAGCTGACCGATCCCAAAGAGCTTGCAATCGCTATCAACTGGGTGCAAGACTGCTGCTCAATATGTCGAACGATCTATGCGATCCGAAAAACGATGCGATGAAAAGAGGTGAACAAGGATGGTTAGAGAAAGTGATTCTGCAACTATGCTTGGTCTGCTCGGAATGATTGCGCTCGTGCTACTCGTGCTAGGGATCATGTTCTGTTGTTTCGGTTGCGCAGTAACGTACAACCAAGGCCGATTCAGTGCATCGGTTCTTGCGAGTCTATCGAATTTCGAGAAGAGCTACGATGCAACGGGATTGACAAAGGTTGGCGGTGAGTCGGCAACGGGTATCCCCTGGGATACGAACAAGGCGATCACGCAGACGATGACCGAGGACGGTAGCAAGCTAACTGACGAAATGGCGATGCAGGTAAGCGAGCAATCTGGCGAACAGACCAAGGCTCTCATTCAGGCAATCATTGATGCCGCCGTAAAAGCAGCGGCGGCAGGAGCGGTTGCTAAGTGAAAATCAGACGAATCAAAAAGATCAAAAAACCGAGGCGCGGTCGCAAAGCACGAAGGTCGAGGCAGCCTCGAAAATCAATCTCAGGACAGGAGGTTCTATAGATGAATCCGAAACCAGGCTGGCAAACGTCAGAGTATTGGCCCGTAGTCGCCCTCGTCGCCGCAGCCGTAGCGAGCGCTCTGGGTTTGATTCAGGCATCGGAAAATGAGGCATTCAGAAAAGACGTGACTGAATTGCTGATAATCGGAGCAACCTTCGCGGCGACAGCTTTTGGCTTTTTTCGCACGTGGCTCAAGCGGAAGTAGGCGCCACTACGTCTGCCGGTTTACACATTCCCGGTGTCGGTTTGGTCATGGCAAGATTATTCCTTTCGCAATCGCGTTGCAGTAACCTTCTATGTTTGGATTCGGTCGCTCTCCCGATGGGATCGCCGTTACCCGATAGCCCCGCTTCTCAAGCCATTCCAGGATGTCCTCTGGCCGATCGCCAAACTTTCGTATCCCCTCCGGCCACCACTCGAAAAGAATGACAGGGTGACAGCGCTCAATCAGCTTTTCTGCCCCTCTTAGCACTCTAAGCTCTGCCCCCTGTATGTCGCTCTTGATGGCGCTCACTGTCGCGCATGGAAACAAATCGTCAAGCCTTACTACAAGGGACGTGAATGACGTTGCGGGAGTTGGCACGCTCTCTCGCTTCCCGCTTGTCGCGCCGGTATTTGCCACGTCACGCCAAAAGGTCGCGGCGGTATTCGTATCTCCGACGGCCAGCGGAAGACAAATCGTATTGGCACACAGATTGGCGCGGACGTTCGCAACCAGAAAACGGAAGTTGTTCGGGTCAGGTTCAAAGGCGATCACTCTCCCTTCTCTCCCCACAAGCTTGCTGGCGTGGATTGAATAGTAACCAGCCCATGCGCCGATGTCCAAAAAAGTCGAGCCGGTTGTTAGGTAGGGCCGCAGAGCGTCGAGCGATTCCTTTTCGTACTCGCCTTTTTCGTACACCGCTACGAGTCCGGGGTTGGTTTCAGGGATTTGAAAAACGAGCTTCAGAAAATCAGCAAAACCGATCACAGAGACAAAACCGACGCCCATTAGGAAAAAGATTTTCGGGTCTTTCAGGTCGCGCATTCTTATCTCCTATGAACCCTGGATTTCAATTCATGAATTTTGGAATTCAAACAGCGTATCTCTTCTCTGTGGCGCTCTGCCTCGTTTCTAAATCGTTCTTCACGCAAAACAGAATTGTAGTGCATCCGAGCAGCGTCATTCGCACATTGTGAACAAGCATCACACCAAGGACATGTGTCGTTATTATATCCAACCGGTTCACCATGCTCATAACATACTGACGCAAACGACGCTGGCCCGTTTACTTCATCTGGTGCAATAGGTTCGAGGGAATCTGTACCGCAACCATCTCCTGGCATGTCACTGTCACTCCTTCCCTCCATTCGGCGCGTGCTCAAGGTTTTCGATTCGTTTGAGAAGATATTGATCGGTCTCATTCATTGCTTCGCATATCGTTACGAGTTTTTCGATTTGATTTTGAAATCGAGCGATTTGGCGGATTTGCCAGATTGCGACGAGACCAAGAAAGAGAACTAGCAAGCAACAACTAAGCACCCACAAGCGCTCATGCCGTTTTGATTCTTCATATTCCAATTCCTCTTCTACAAGGTGGCTAGTCATGGCTGATTCTCCTTAATAGATTTTGGCCAGGCTCAGGCGGGATTCCCCACCCCGCTCCGCCACTGTTTCCATACATAGGAAACATCAAAAGGATGCCGCACAGTCATTCTTGTCGCCGCCAAATTGCCGATGGTCGGCGATTCTACGGAGGGCGAACGTTTGCGGGAAAACCTGCGAGTGTGCCCTTTCATGGATGCCCTGCACTCTGACTGAGTTCCTTCGCTCGACTAGTATTTTCAACCGGCGTCGGCAGCGCCTCTGAGCCTGGCCTCCTGCGTAGATTTGATTTCGTTCAGCTCTTGGATAAGCCGTTGTGCCTCGTCACACCAATATTGCTTTTCGGCGAAAATCTTGTCAGTGTTCTGTGATGCCGCACTGCGATCTTTTTCAGCTTGAATCAGATCGCGGCGAGCGTTCATAGCTTCCTCTTGAAGTTCTTCATTGGCAGTGGCAAAGGCTTCGCGCTCTTTCTCAGTGGCGCAAAGAGGACAGGTGTTAGAAAACTCGTTTTCAGCACAGAATACTACTGCCCGCGAGTGAATACACATTTTCAATTCGTTCATCATCCTATCGCTCCTTTTTTTTCTCGATCTCCCAGACAATGAGCGTGTGGTCGCTTGAGGCGGAGAGGGCGTGCTTGCCGTCGGGTGTCACCGCAACCGCCCAGACCGTCGCGCTATGGCCTTTCAGGATTCGCAGGGCCTGCCCTGTCTCGATCTCCCAGACAATGAGCGTATGGTCGGCTGAGGCGGAGACAGCACGCTGGCCGTCGGGCGTTACCGCAACGGCCCTGACCCAATCGCTATGGCCTTTCAGGATTCGCAGGGCCTGCCCTGTCTCGATCTCCCAGACAATGAGCGTATGGTCGGCTGAGGCGGAGACAGCACGCTGGCCGTCGGGCGTTACCGCAACCGCAATGACATAGTCGCTATGGCCTTCCAAGGTACGCAGCGCAGCGCCCGTCTCAATGTCCCAGACAATCAACGTCTTGTCGCTTGAGGCGGAGATAGCACGCTGGCCGTCGGGTATTACCGCAACGGCCCTGACCCAATCGCTATGGCCTTTCAGGGTTTGGACGGCCCGGCCCGTCTCGATCTCCCAGACAATGAGCGTATGGTCGCGCGAGGCGGAGATGGCGCGCTTGCCGTCAGGCGTTACCGCAACCGCAAAGACATAGGCACTATGGCCTTTCAGGGTTCGCAGGGCCTGGCCCGTCTCGATCTCCCAGACAATGAGCGTGTGGTCGGCTGAAGCGGAGAGGGCGCGCTGGCCGTCGGGCGTTACCGCAACCGCAAAGGCCCAGTCGCTATGGCCTTTCAGGGTTTGGACGGCCCGGCCCGTCTCGATCTCCCAGACAATGAGCGTATGGTCATCTGAGGCGGAGACAGCGCGCTGGCCGTCGGGCGTCACCGCAACCGCCCTGACCCAGTCGCTATGGCCGTCCAGGGTTTGTATTTTCATTTTATCTCCTTTCATTTCAACCCCCTCAGCAGATTCAATGATCCTCCCGCCGATTGCGCAAACGACCACGCATAGAACCGGTCGGCATCAGCTCTCGAAACGATCGGTTCGGGCCTTGGCCGTTGCAACCGTCGCCAGAACCCGCGACGCGGCATAATCGGTAGGACTTGCTTGCTCAATCTCATGTTCTCCCTGACAACTCCTCGCCTTGTTGTGACCAGACCCGCACGCCTGGAATTGCGCACGCAGCCTTCTGCGCTTTGACTATCGGATTGACTGGTATCTCTATGTATTCTATCCCCTTGTCACCGTGCTTCTTGACGACTGCGTATCCGTTTTCTGCAAGCCACAGAGCCGCACTCTTGACATTTTCGATTTTGAATCGCCAGCGCATAACAGTGCGAAGCCCCTCAGTTTTCTGCGGCGCTTCCACGCGCACGCTTGGCACATTCCTGGAGGCCTCATCAAGCACGCGGTCTATCAGCTCGGGCGGCGCTTCATTCGCCTGCATCGTTTCAGCCCGTGCTATAGCGTCAGCTTCACGCTGTGCGCGCAGCTCAGCTTCACGTGCGGCCGCCTCTTGCTCCCGGCGGCGGCGTTCCGCCTCTGACCAATCTAAGCGTTTGCGACTGAGCACAGTTTCGAGTGCTGTGATTGGTTCGCATTGCTCGGTCACGAAATCGTCAACTTGTTTGCGTCCCTGGTCGGCGACTTGTTTCGCACGAACGAATTGTTCGCGCAGAGGTGCAAATTTCTCGACAATCGCTCGGCGGAGGTTTTTCGCCACGAGGAGTAGATTGCCCGCCTCGATGTAATCCATTTCCGTGACGATTTTGATTCCAGCAACGTCGCGCTGAAACTTGTTACGCTGACTCTCTAGCGCAGTATCCAGTACCAGTTTCATGCTTCACTCCTCCGTATCTTTTGTTTTATTATTCTCAATCGCTTCACGTAAAGCGCACCACGCCTCTTCTCCATTGATTTTGATTCGTGAATATTCGCAGCAAATAGTGCATTCCATTTGGCGCATTATTCCATTTAGAAGATGGCAAAATTCTTCCGGCGTCAGAATGCGAATCAGTTTCACTGGAAAATCACCTCCCCCGTCGGCAACCATGCGCTTGCCGCCTCTTGTTGATCGCACCACAGGCGATAGAGCGCGGTGAATTCAAGCCATAGCTGCGGGACTTCTAAGGCCTCAATTTCTTCGACGCAATACGGCGGCAAGCTCTGTGGCCGTAGGTAAATGATAAGTTGGCGGCGAGCTTTACGTTCCTGACCCATCCAGTACGCAATCAGTTGCAGTTTGTCGCTATCGCTTTTACCTCCTGTTTTTAACTCAACCAGAGTCAGCTCGCCGCCGACATAGGCGAGGCAATCGGGATGGCCGATATATTCAATCGAGCGACAACCGATTTTCTGAGCCTTATAGTAAATCTCGAACTCCCATTGCAACGGCTCGATTGTCAAGTCTCGGCGTACAGCAAACCATGAATCGAGCCAAGATTGCAAAACAGGATCGCTCTGTACACCCGCCGCACAAAGCCGATGCACCTCGCGGCCCTCGCTCATTCGCTCAGGGCTTGCGGCTATGTAGCGGCGCGAAGGATGCAATGCGAGGATTTCAGTTACGCGGGGGATCATTGCGCTCTCCGTTTCGATCTCAGCGTGATTGCATCGGCTTTGATTTTGGCAATAGCCTCGGGAAAGAGAGCGAGAGGGATGTCTGCGAATCGTGGAGGTAGCTTTTGCTCGGCGAGCCAAGTGGCAAAGGATTCATACATCTGATCCTTCTCCCGGTCACTAAATTCCTTTGCGTAGAGCAGGTCGGTGATCTGTTTTTTTTGGTCGTTTGCGATAACCGATTCAATCGTTGCTAGCTGACCATTCGTTGTTGGTTGTTCAGCCCTCTCTTTACCGATCGGTGACTTTGATTCTTGACGTTCTTTTTGTTCGGGCAAAAACGATTCGGGGAGAGCAAGCATATCAGCGGCGCCCAATTCAAGATTCTGTGATAATCCACGTTCGGCTTGATCGTCGAGAATCGCTCCGCGCTGCAAATCGCGCAGGTCGCTTTTGCTGCCCAGGACCTGAACGGCAGATTTCGCGCACATCGCCACGAAATCTACGACCCAGATCGGCGGTTGAAAGTCCCTTCCCGTCTTCTCAAGCTTGCGGGCTTTGATGACTGACGGCGCGCGGTTCATTTTCGCCAAAAGTTCCTCGCGCCAAAGAACAACCTGAATTTCTCGCCCGGTGGCATGGATCAGTTTAGCGTATGAAGCGATCAGATTATCGGGAGTTCTAACCGCCTCTCTTGGTCGCTTTAGATGAATCATCGGCGGTTCAATCGTGCAGTCGAATTCGTCGGTTGCATAGATAACGTCATACCTGATCGAGGCGTCGCGCCGTCCCGCCAACACCGGATAACCACGATAGCCCATGACGAACGTTGCGATCTTCTTGAAAGGCAAAAGCCAAGCCTGCCCGAAAGCTGGACCAATAGGCAGACCTAGTTGTGCCGCCGTGAACATCCCCCCGATAATGCTCAAGGGTGTGCACGCCAGAACGCCATATTCCCCCCTCTCGGCTTTATCGAGTGCGAAATATTGGAATGCGCAGCTAAGGAATGTATCTACAGGTATGCGCTTGCTAAGCATTTTGTCGAGCACGTGAGCACTTTTGGCAAACCATTCGCGAGCAGTTTTGATGGTATCAAAACGGACGGGGGGTGGCGGAATCGGTTCGGGCTTAATCAAGATTTCCATGTTTCGCTCCTTTTATTCATTTCTCTGAATATTGAATCAATTCTCCGAGCTCGGTCTGGGGCGATTGACGCGCCACGCCGGTGGCCGCCAAGTTTCCGTCAACGATTGAATCGTGTTAGTTCATTCCGTCTATGTAATTCTCAACGGACACTTCGACTTCCACTCGCCTAATGGCGCTTCGCCCGTAGGCATGTCGCGCCGATACCAAAATGGCCTGGGCGGCCCACCGATTACGGGGACGCTGGTGATGTGGGTTGATTACGAATGACCATGTTCCGTAGTGCCCGCCACGCTGGCGATCGTTG
>Ga0194111_10000757_pt1 | contig 39290 bp, 37 predicted proteins | sample TA2KigC300mmetaG_FD_146194 | JGI IMG/M metagenome (GOLD analysis project Ga0194111, IMG submission 146194) | Freshwater microbial communities from Lake Tanganyika, Tanzania - TA2015033 Kigoma Deep Cast 300m | ecosystem: Environmental > Aquatic > Freshwater > Lake | place: Tanzania: Lake...
AATCTTCGGCCTACTTGGCGTATACATCAGCTCCGCATTTATCAGACTAGAATTGTTCTCATCTCTCGCACTTGTGATATTGGGTTCTATCGGCCTTGCATTATTGACAAAAGAAATTTTCAAACCCGTAAGGCAGGAAAGCAAGAAACTAGTCAAATCCCATCCAACGACGATCAAGATTTCATTTTTTGTTGTAATTACAATATTTCTGATAACACCATTGATGGTGCCAGCAAGTGCAAACTGGGTAAATGGTGGAAAGGCACCACCAACAATACTGAACGGCGGAAGCAACTTTTTAATTGCAACAAATGACTGGCTTGATGCCATGACTTGGCTAAGGGAAAAAACACCAGATGATGCAGTTGTGGCGTCATGGTGGGATTATGGTTATTGGATTACGACGCTAGGTGAGAGAAAATCCGTTGCAGACAATTCTACTTTGATTGATTGGAGAATAGAGCAGCTAGCTCAGGCATTTTTGAGCACGCCTGACCAAGGATGGAAAATACTACAAGAAATAGACGCTGACTATGTTCTGATCTATGTGGCAGCACAGAGAATCAATAGTGAAGATCCTCCACTATTCTTTGTCCAGGGTGGTGGTGATGAGAGCAAAAAACAATGGTTTATGAGAATTGGTGGTTTTGACTCTCAACAATTTCTCTATGATGATGGCATTAGTTCTACTCCAGAATTTTGGGATAACACTCTGCTAGGTAGAATGATACCATTTACTGTATATGGCTATGTTGATCTTGCAAGCCAGAGACAAGCCAACTCTTATGTTTCGGGATTTACTCCAGTGTATCTTGATGACATCAAGTATCCAAAAGAAGGAAACGGACCACTAAAGCTAGCGTACATGTCTCCTGGCTTTTTCATAAAAGAATCTGGAGCAATTAACGGTGTTCTGATTTATGAAATAAACAAGGACTATGTACCATCAGAAGCTCCAATCGCACCGGCCACTACACCAATAACACCCATTGAAACTCCAGAGTCGAGTAATCCCATTGCAACAATATCGACAAACTTTGGTGACATTGTAATTGAATTAAATCCAGAAATCGCACCAAACACGGTTGCAAATTTTGTAAAACTAGCTGACTCGGAATTCTATGATGGAACACTATTTCACAGAATCATATCCACATTTGTAATACAGGGAGGAGACCCAAATACAAAGGACCAGCCACCAGGAACATGGGGAACTGGTGGACCAGGCTATAGCATAGATGCGGAAATTAGTAATCTCGAGCACATAAAATACGCAGTGTCGATGGCGCGCGGAACCGACATCAACAGCGCAGGATCACAGTTCTTTATTATGACTGGCGATGCGCCATTCCTAGATGGCAAGTACACAATATTTGGCAAAGTTATTCAAGGTCAACAAGTAGTTGACAAAATAGCATCACTGCAAACTGATCTGAACGACAGGCCGGTTGACTTTGAGGCGGCACGAATTAAAAGTATTAGAATTTCCTAGTCCTTGAATTTGTTCATTATTCTGTAGCGAGCGTACTTGTCGTCTGGTGAGAATTTGGCTGGGTGAGCCGTTACGGTTTTTGATTGACAAGCGGGACATTCTTCCTTTAATGTGTATTTTTTGCACTCTGAGCACTTGCGGAGCTGGAACTTCAAGTTATCCTTCCCTTGTCTTTTTTGACTCTTCTCTGGTAAAGCTAAAGATGCCGTTGTTCTTTTCTATGATTTTTTGAATTTTGTCAAGAACTGGCTTGAGCATTCTTTCCGCTGTCTTAAAGTCTGGACCTGTGACACTTAGTCTGTATTTTGGTGCTCCAATATAGGTAACGGAAATGCTTGCTGTCTGATCACCAATGGAATCTAAGATTGCGTTCTTGATTACTTCAACACCGTTTGGCTGGCTGCATGTCAGCTCACAAATTCCGCGTATCTCAACAGATGGCGGCTTTATCTTGGAGCTTGTCTCTTGTATTGCAGATTCGGTCTTTTTTGCCAGCTTGAGCTCATCTAGTGCCACAATTCCCTTCGTCGCTACATCCAAAAACGCGTCATAAACAAAATCATATTTTGAAAAAATTGCATCCTCTAGCTTTTCAATGTCATTGTCTGTTAACCCTGCTGACGTCTTCACCGCATCCAGCAGTGTTATTCCTTTTTCAATTCTTTTTACCTCAAGAAGCTTTTTCTTTTGTTGCTCCTTTGATACTTGTTTAAGTGAAAGATCAATTTCGGATCGGCCGGGATTCACCTTTTTTACTAGGAGGACCTTTTTTTCGCCCTCGCGCACAAACTTGTTGACAGAGCGAACCCAACCGGGTGCAATCTCTGATACGTGCAAAAAGCCCTGCATGTTATCATATTCGTCCAGAGTTACGTATGCTCCGTGATCAGTCAGCTTACTGATAGTTGCAAGAACAATCTCACCTATTTCTGGAAGCTCCTGAGTTTGAGTGACCAATGCAGCTCTGGCTTGGGCTACATAATTTAATGTTGTCTAAAAATCAATACCTTTTTTTGCGCGGATTCCTTTCTGAAATGGATGTTTTATCTCTCGCATCTCTGTGACCAGATCCGCCACATCCACTATTTGCTGTTTTACATGATTTCCAGTCAGTACAAGAGTTACTTTTTGAGGCCTGATTTTTATCAAATCTAAAACATCTTTAACATCAACTAGCTCCAAATTTACTGCATAATTGATTTCATCTAGGATTACAATGTTGTATTTTTCTGAAAGAATTTTCTGTTTTGCTATCTCTATTGCCTCTTTGGCGATTTTTTGGTGTACTTCTTTTGGAGTCTTGTCATCCAAAATACCAACAAAGCCCTTTCCTACTGCTGTTAGCTCAAACTCTGGCTCTAGTCTCTTGGAAGAGCTCATCTCGCCATAATGCCATGATCCTTTGATGAACTGGATCATACAAATGGTGTGATCGTGTCCTATTGCCCGAAGTGCCATGCCTAGTGCGGCAGTGGTTTTTCCCTTGCCATTGCCTGTATACACAATTACAAGACCTTCATCCATAACCAAATAACCATTTTAGGCTAGAAAAAGATTGGTATAGTTCTAATTTTAAGAGAAAGAAAATGAAAATCCCCAGAATAGTAATTGCGGGTACCACAAGTGGTGTAGGCAAGACCTCAATTACCTGCTCTATCATCTATGGAATCAAGCAAAAGGGATATTCGGTTCAGCCGTATAAGGTTGGCCCTGACTACATCGATCCTACGTATCTTTCCGCGATATCCGGCAATACTGCAAGAAACCTAGATTCGTGGATAATGGGCAAAGATGCAATACTTGAGGGCTTTGCAAAAAACTCCCAATCCGACATTTCTGTCATAGAAGGTGTGATGGGATATTATGATGGATTTTCCGGGGCAACAAACCAGTCCAGTACACATCATATTGCAACAATTCTAGAGTCGCCAGTCATCTTGGTCTTGGATGCAAGCAAAACCGCACGCTCTATTGCAGCAACTGCATTAGGCTATGTAAAATTCCATAGAAATTCCAGAATTATTGGCCTAATTCTTAACAAGCTTGGAAGCAAAAAACACGAAGAAATGTGCAGGTCAGCGCTTGCGCCACTAAAAATTCCTGTTCTTGGTTGCATTCCAAAAAATTCCGAACTTTTGTTAGAATCACGCCATCTAGGACTAATTCCTGCAGTAGAGCAGGTGTATCTCAAGGAGAAAATCAAAAAAATTGCAAAGACAATCTCTGTGAATCTGGACATTGAAAAGATAATCTCAATTGCAAATCGCGCCGGCACAATACCAAATCCATCTGGGCAAAAACCGCAAAAGCCAAAGGTAACAGTAGCCGTTGCCCTTGATAAGTCATTTAATTTCTATTATTATGATAACTTTGATTCGCTGCGTAGAAATGGCGCAAAAATAGAGTTTTTCAGTCCAATTTCTGATGATTCTCCGCCTGAATGCTCTGGAATTTACATTGGAGGAGGATTTCCAGAGGTGCTAGGACAGCCACTTGCAAAAAACCAATCAATGAAAAAATCGATAAAGAAACTAGCAGAGCAAAACATGCCTATATACGGCGAATGTGGAGGACTGATGTACCTTACAAAATCAATTGAATATGATTCTAAAAAATATTCAATGGTGGGATTATTTGACGCCGTAACAAGCATGGAAAAGAAAATGACACTAAACTATACTAGAGCAAATGTGGTCTCAAACTGCATAATTGCAAAAAGCTCAACAAGATTGTTTGGCCATGAATTCCATTACTCCGAGCTAAGCTCAATACCCAAGGATGCAAAATTTGCATACGATCTTTCAATTGGAGTTGGAATCAAAAACAAAAAAGACGGACTGATCCAAGATAATGCTTTAGCGTCATACATGCATCTTTATTTTGATAGGGCAGCCCATGCTAAAAATTTTGTAAATAATTGCATGAAATTTTCTAAAACCTAACCTTCTCGAATTATCTTAAAGAGAGCATTGACAATTGCAGAGGCACAAGGAGTTCCACCCTTTCTACCCTTGTTTGTAATAAACGGAATGTCCATCTTTTGCAGATCTTCCTTGGATTCTGCTGCACAGACAAATCCAACTGGTACGCCAATTATTAGGCCCGGTTTTGTTATTCCTTCTTTCACCATCTGAATTACTTCTAGGAGGGCAGTAGGAGCATTGCCAATCGCTATCACTGCATCGTTCATCTCTTTTGCCCTAATTCTCATTGCCGTTTGGGCACGGGTTTTACCTAGTCTTGTTGCTTCTTTTACAACAACTGGATTTGAAATGTCGCAAATGACGCTTGTCTTAAAGTCAGCCAAGTTTTGCTTGTTGAGAAGGCCGATTATTCCGTTTACATCAACTATGATATTCTTACATGATCTTAGGGCGTCAAGGCCTGACGATACAGCATCTTTGTGAAAAACTAATCCATTTTTGCCTGCAAAGTCAAAGTCGGCAGTAGAATGAATCACTCTTCGCACTATTTTCCATTCATGTCCTTTGTATGGGTGTGGGCCGATCTCACGCTCTATTATCTCCATGCTTTCGTCTTCTATTGATTGGCCTTTACTAGTTTGCATTCTCTGCCTCACGTACTCGCTCTAAAACAAAATCGATCATCTTATCATCTGTTCCAATATGTTCTGTTATGATGGTTTTTTTTAATGTGGATTTTTCTAGTGCTGGATTGAGATCTTGGTGAATGTCTCTTTTTACATGTGCCCCCTCATGCAGAAAATAAAACACAATTACTAGGACTTCGGGATTGTTCTTGTCGCATTTTTGTATTCCCTGAGCAATGTTTGGCTCTTCTATTTCCAAAAAACAATGTTCGACATTTCTGTAGCTTGGTCTGAGATTATCAATTACGTATTTCATTGAAATCTGGGCGTTTGGGTCCTTGCTTCCATGACCTATCACCAAAACATCCACTTTGTTATTTGATAGTGCAATACTGTTTTTCTTCAAGGCCAATTCTATTTTGGAGTTTACAATCTCTACCATGCTCTTGTGCATGGACATTGGCTTTGTCACCACGAACTTGACCTTGGTTTTTGCCTGAAGTTTTGCGGCCTCTGTTACTGCATTTTTGACTTTTTTTCCTGGATATAGAAAATATGGAACTATGGTCAGTGCATCAATTTCCTCTTTATGGCAATTTGTAATTCCTTCCTCAATATACGGCGGAACCACTTCCAAAAAACAGTAATTCACATAGGCATAGTCTCTCTTTTGCTGGATCTTTTTACAAATGTATTCCAGCTCATTCTTTGCCTCTTGCTCTCTACTTCCCCTATCGATTAGTAATAGTCCACGCTTCATTTTTCAATCCTTGCTATTGCAATTGTAAGATCTGGCGGGAATTTCTGCTTTTCAACGACTAGTATTCCACCTGAGCTCTTGATTGCGGCAGCTTCTGATACGCTTGGGGTTCCCTCATAGGCCTCCACCATCTGTGAGGGATTTGGGATGGTAACTCTGGCAAGCTCCTCCCTATCAAAATATTCTAGTGGTATTTGCATGTCTTTTCCAGCATCGACTAATCCTTGAACGTCTTTAGGTTTTTTGATTGAAACAAATCTTGCTATGCATTTTGCGCTGAGATCGTGTTTTGCCAGAGTAAGGTTGAGGCATTCTTTGATCTTTTCTTTTGAGGTGTCCCCATGTAACCCAATACCGACAACAAGTGTCTTAGGTCTGTATATCACAGAATTTTTTGCAATTATGTCACTAATTATCTTGTCTGATATGATCAAATATGCCTTCGAATCTGATTGCATGAGTTGATCGATTGTTTGGTAGATTGTGACGTTTTTTGGCAACTCTGATTTCCACCAGTTCTTTTCTCCAACCTCTTGGTATATCCCAATTTTTTCCTCATTTACCATGAAGGCACTGATTCTAGTGACACTAGAATCGTCCTCTATTTCCCAGCCAAACTCTTGGCCAACCAAGTCCACTGGTATGGTTTTGTTTACGTCTGCTGCCGTAGTTACTACTGGTGTTGCGCCAATCTTTTTGGCAATCTCTTCTGTTAGCTCGTTTGCTCCTCCTATGTGGCCAGACAAGGCTGAAATTACAAAACTTGCCTTATCGTCAATTACTATTACCGCCGGGTCTACTTTTTTATCCTTAAGAAATGGTGAGACAAGCCTTATTGCCGCACCAAGGGAAAATAGACAAACCAGGCCATCGAATCTTCCAAAAAGTTCTGCCACTTTGACCGAAGTTTGCTCGTTGTACCATGTTGCAGAAATGGCATTATTCTGAAATTTTGATGGCGCAAAGATTTCCCACCCTGGGAAAAATTGTTTGATTGTAGATGCAATCCTGATACCATTTTTTGTAATTGCCAAAATTGCAACTTTATCCATGTCTTGCCGTTTTTTGTTGCTAGATAAATTTTCTTGTTAGGGATATCTACCTAATGTATGACCATCAAAATCAAAGAGAATTACGTCAATCTCAACTTTATTCTCAGAGTGAGCGCGCATCTGCTCATAGGCTTCCTTGCAAACACCGGTAAAAAATCCACCTATCTTGTTTTTGATTATGATTTCTTGGACATGTCTTGCGGTGTTTGCTTTTTTTATATCTTGTATGACTTCTTGACCGGCATAGTATTTCTGCGCCATTTTTGCCAAAAAATCCATGTCTACTTTGGAGCCCTTTACATGAGTCTGCTTTACGCCCATTGCAATCTTAGTTAGCTTACCTATGAATCCGGCAACATGTGCCTTTTTGATTGATTTTTTGGCACACTGCTGAATTGTATATCCAGAAAAATCACCCATCTGAACAAAACAATGGTCTGGCAGCTTGATCTCTTTTTTAGCAAAATCTTCAGATCTTCCACCTGTTGTCAGAACTACCGTGTTGTCTCCCATTGCAACGTTGACATCAAGGCTTTGACGTATTGATGCAGCAAATGATGCTGTAGAATATGGAATTACTATACCGGTGGTACCAAGAATCGATATTCCATTTATAATTCCGAGCCTTGGGTTGTCTGTCTTTGGTGCGATCTCTTTTCCCTTTGGAACAGAAATCACAACTCTTATTCCATTTTTTTGCAATACTTCCTTTCCCACTTCTGTCAAATTTTGAATTATCATTTTCTTTGGTGTGGAGTTTATTGCGGCAGAGCCAACTTCGAGGCCTAAACCAAGCTTTGTTACCCGCCCGACTCCATCCCCACCATCAATTTCGATCTGGCCTGTGTTGTCTGTTATTTCCAAGTCGACAAATATTTCTGCACCATGTGTAACATCTGGATCGTCTCCTCCATCCTTAATCACGGAGCATTTTGATGTGATATCGCTAAATTCACAGCTTTCAATGTTGATTGTTATTTCTTTTTCTTTTGGTAGTGAAACCTTGATCGAATTGATCTTCTTTTTTGTAATTATTGATATCAGAGCTGCTCTTGCAGCCGCTGTTGCACATGTGCCTGTAGTAAAACCTGTTCGCAGTTTTTGGCGAGGTTTTTCAGTTTCAGTCACAATGACTAATTCTATTTTTGGATAATAACTCTTATTGGATTATTTGAGTATCTCTGAAATGATTATCCACATTGCTATTGCGCCAAGACCTCCATATAACAACAAATGTGTCATCTTATGTGATACCGGCCTCTCTTCTGACTCTCTTAACTCGTCTACATTGACTCCAAAATTGCGTTTGAGTCCTTCTCTATATGCCTCATAACCAAAATGCACTTCAGAGGTCTTCTTATCATAATACTTCCAAAACTCGGTCTGTGCTGTTTCTACGTCTCTGTGTGTAGAGTTGTTCTTTTTTCGCTCCAGCTTTAGGATTTGATATGCTTGCGTTATTTCTTTGAATTTCTTCTCAGCATCGCTGTTTTTGTTTCTATCTGGATGATACCTAAGTGACAGTTTTCTGTAAGCCTGTTTTATCTCCTTATGTGATGCATCTTTTTGTAGTTCGAAAATTTCATAGCACTGAGCTACATTCAATGATGATTCTAGTCTGGTTTAACATTTAAAATTATAGTTGATTTTCCTAGTTTGTGGCAAAACAACTCACAATTGCGATCTCTGGCTCTACCGGATTTGTAGGGAAAAATCTTAGACAATTTCTCGCAGATCAAAACATTCCAGTAATTTCCTTGTCAAGAAAACAACACATGCATTTCAAATCTGAAAAAAACATTATTTTTTCAGATTTGGATGATATCCCTAAAATGAAATGTGATGCACTAATTCACTTGATTGGTATTGGTGCTCAAACCAAGGATGCCGATTATGAACTGATCAATGTCAAGCAAATACAAAAAATCATTCGATTGTGCAAAAGATCACACATAAAAAAAATTGTTTATATAAGTGGTCTAGGAGTTAGTGACACTACAACATTTGGGTATTTCATATCAAAGCTAAAGGCAGAACAATTAATCATCAAGTCAGGTCTTGACTATACAATTCTTAGATCGTCGTATATTATTGGGACAGATGATTCTCTATCAAAAAATCTCTCAAAGCAAATCAAGCAAGGGACAATACGAATACCTGGCTCTGGGCTGTATAGGCTACAACCTATAGCAATCCATGATGTCTGTAAAGTAATTTTGAATTGTGTTATGAACAAAAAACTCTCATGCCAAATAGTTGATCTGGTTGGCCCAAGGACAATTAGCTTTGAAAGCTATGTAAAAAAATTCATCAAAGGTAAAAAAGTAAAAATTAAAAAAATTCCTCTGGAAGAGGCCTATTTTACCGCACTTAATAACCCAAAAAAGATCCCATATGGAATTGATGATCTCAATATTATGATTGGTGATTTTACGTCTAGTCACAAAAAACTAGAAAAACTCTCTGGAATAAAACTAGGATTTCCTGTACTATAGACCCGCTGCCTTTTTGAGAGTATCCGCCTTGTCTGTTTTTTCCCATGGTAAGGCAACATCGGTTCTTCCAAAATGACCAAATGCTGCAGTGTCCTTGTAAATTGGTCGCTTTAGATCTAATTGGGAAATGATTACTGCCGGTCTCATGTCAAAGTGCTTTCGCACGAGATTTTCGATTTCTTCCTCTGGGATTTTGCTTGTACCAAAGGTATTTACCATTAGGGAAACTGGCTCTGCAACACCGATTGCATATGCAACTTGGACTTCACATTTTTCTGCCAAACCCGCGGCAACGATGTTTTTTGCAATGTACCTGCACATGTAACATGCTGATCTGTCTACTTTTGATGGGTCTTTACCAGAAAATGCTCCGCCACCATGCCTGCCAGCACCACCATATGTGTCTACTATGATCTTTCTTCCTGTTAGGCCGGAATCTCCTGGTGGGCCTCCGATTACGAATCGTCCTGTTGGATTTATGTGAATTTTGATCTTGTCATTCCACCATTTACCGCAAACTGGCTTGATGATCTTTTCGATGATCTGCTTTCTTATCTCATCATTGGTGACTTCTGGGGCATGCTGAGTTGAAATCACTATGGCCTCTATTCTTTTTGGCTTGCCGTCCTCATATTCTACTGTGACTTGGGACTTGCCATCTGGTCTTACCCATGGTAATCCCTTGCTTTTTCTCAGCTCAGATAGTCTTCGTGTAAGTTGATGTGCAATCAGTATTGGCAATGGCATTAGTTCATCTGATTCGTTTACTGCATAACCAAACATCAATCCCTGATCTCCGGCGCCTTGATCCTTGTTTTCAGTTGCAGTTACTCCTTGTGAAATATCTGGGCTTTGCGCATGGATTGAAACCATGACACTACATGTGTCTGCATCAAAACCATATTCCGGCTTGTCGTATCCGATTTCTTTAATTGTTCTTCTGACCACATCTTGGATGTCAAATTTTGCTTTGGTTGTTACCTCGCCTGCAACTACGACAATTCCAGTTGTAGTCATTGTTTCTACTGCGACTCGTGAGTTTGGATCCTGTCGCAAAAATTCGTCAAGCAGAGCATCTGAAACCTTATCACAAATCTTGTCAGGATGTCCTTCTGTTACTGATTCAGAAGTAAAAAGGAAACTTCGTGCCATTAAGATTACCTACAGGTCGTTTTCTAGTTTGATGAATAATACGTTGTTTCCTCTAACTATGACCCTACCATAATTTGCAATAATTTTGCCACCGTGCATTTCTTCAGCATCAGTCATAATCAGGTTCATGTATGAATCGACATTGTCCATTTTACCTTTGTACTCTACCTCGTTCTTTAGTCGTACGGTGACTTTCTTTTTAGTACTTTTTTGTAGTGTCGTTAAAGGTCTTTTTGCGCTTACTTGTGACAATGGTTGTTCTCTTGAGTTGCTAGCTTGGTAACCAGAATAAAAGCCTTACCTATTTTATAGCAAAAATACTGGATTCGTTTATTTTTTGTATTTTTGTAGATTTCATTGGCATGATCAGAACGGGACTTGAAAAAGTGGATCAAATTCTTGGCGGCGGATTGAAAAGCTCCACAATCACTGATATTTTTGGTGCAAGTGGTACAGGCAAAACCCAGCTTGCACTACAAATTATATTGAATTCTATGTCAGAGAACAATAAAGTCTTCTATCAGGACACAACGGGAAACTTTAGGCCCGAACGATTAGTGGAGATGGCAAAATTTAAAGAAATGAATGCAGACTTTCTTGATAAAATCACTGTTGGAAGAATAACAAACGTAATGGAACAACAAAAAAGTCTTGATAAAATTCAGGAATCTGATTTTTCTCTAATAATAATTGATAATGTCACTGATCTTTTCTCGTTTGAATATCCAAAAGAGGAACAAATTCTTGAAAAGACAATACAATTTTCCACGTACATGAAAAAACTATCTCAAATCACATCACAAACAAAGATTCCAATTGTAATTACAAACATGATGCGAAAAGTTGACGAGCTTGAACAAGAAAACATGGATTCCATCATCTCGATATATACGCACATCAAGATCAAGCTTGCTAGAATGCAAGCAAACTATGAAGGCCAAGTAATTAACCCAATGAAAAAAAATCGCTTTCTATACACAATAACAAAACAAGGCCTATCTGATCTGCCTTAAGCTATTTAACTCTAGCATACATCTACAAGCCATGGCAGGAATTTTCGACTCCATACCTATGATTTCTGTGGTCTTGTTTGTAATTGGAGTTGTCGGAATAATGATCTATGAGCGAGCAAAGTCAAAAAAAGACGCACAACAAACTACTTGACTCTGTTTTAGAAAAGTTTCACAGCCTAGGTTTTACGAATCTAACAGAGATCCAAAAAAAAGCAGTACCACTAATAATTCAGAAAAAAGACTCGTTAATCATAGCGCCAACCGGTTCTGGAAAAACCGAGTGTTCGGTGATTCCAGTATTTTCGTTTCTATCTTCAAGCAGGCAGACAGGCAAGATAAAGGCATTGTACATTACCCCACTAAGGGCATTAAATCGAGACGTATTCAAAAGAATAATCAAGTATGCGGAATCAGAAAACCTGACAATAGAGATTCGTCATGGTGACACATCACAGGCAGACAGAAAAAGAATAACCGCTCTGCCGCCAGACATTTTGATTACTACGCCAGAAACACTGGTGATTTTACTGACACAGGAAAAAATGCTAAATGCACTATCGGAGCTGGAATGGGTCATAATTGACGAAATTCATGATTTGTTATCCAATGAAAGGGGCTCTCAACTGTCGCTTAGTCTTGAAAGACTACAAATAAACACAAATCACACAATCACAAGGATAGGCCTCTCCGCAACAGTTGGCAATACAGATGATGCTGCGAAATTCTTGGTTGGAACCAAGAGAAAATACCAAATAATTCGTGACAACACCATTCGAAAATATGATGTAGAGATCAAACACGTAAATGGAACCATTAGCGATGTGGCTGATTTTATAGTAGAATATCTTGCCAAACTAAATCTGGATTCCCCCGTGTTGCTTTTTACAAACACGCGCGGTGAAGCGGAATTTTTAGCATCAATTTTACGTGAAAAATCACCCGTCTCAGTTGAATTACACCATGGTTCTTTGTCACAACAAGTACGTGAAGAGACAGAAGACAACCTCAAATCTGGCAAATCGCGACTAGTCGTATGCACGTCATCTCTTGAGCTCGGACTGGACATTGGCTCAGTTGAGCTTGTGATACACTATGGCTCCCCAAGGCAGGTCTCCAAATTCATGCAAAGAATAGGTCGAAGCAAACACAACAAGCATTCTTCCGCCAAAGGTCTAATTGTAACGAACAATGTAGACGATGAGCTAGAAACAAAAGCAATCTTGGAGAGAATTCATGAAGGTTCTATCGAAGATCAACTGATCCATGACGGATCCCTTGATGTCCTCGCACATCACTTGGTAGGACTATCAATGCAGCTTGGTTCCATGTCAGTCATCGATACATTGGAACTGCTCAGAAATTCATTTCTCTTTAGAAATCTTACGATAGATGATCTGGTTGGCGTCGTTGAGCTGCTAGAATCCAACTATTTGATATTTTTTGACAAGGAAAAGATGATCTTTAAGAAAACCTCTAAGTGCTATAGGTATTATTTTGAAAATTTGTCCACCATACCTGACATTTTAAAATTCAAGGTTATCGACACTGTGTCAAAAAAGATAATCGGAAGCCTTGATCAGAGATTTGTAGGGGATTTTGGCGATCCTGGAAATGTATTTGTCTTGCGCGGCTCACAGTGGAGAATCATCAACGTCGATGAATCCTCACTAAAAGTAAACGTGGAACCAATTCGTTCAGGTGGAATCACGGTACCGTATTGGGAGGGAGAAAATATTCCAGTAGACTACAAAACCACATCAAAGGTGGGCAAGTTTCGAAGCAAGATACGTGCAGGCTCACTAGTTCTACCTGACAACGTTATCACTCAACTTGATTTGCCGATAATTCCTGATGACAAAACAATTGTAGTAGAATCCGTGCGCGGACAGGGGATGATAGTGATTCATAGCTGTTTTGGCACAAAGATAAACTCCACTTTGGCCACACTACTCTCATCAATGCTTTCTTCCAAGACAGGACTACAGGTAGATGCGCGATCAGATGCGTATAGAATTGTTTTATCCTCTAAGGGCCGAATCCTAGAAAATCATGTAAAGCAAATTCTTGTTGATACATACGATCTATACGAAATAGTCACTGCGTCATTAGGTGGAACACATAATGTAAGCTGGCGAACCTGGAATGTGGCAAAAAAATTTGGGGTCGTTGGACGAGGTGCAGTATATGAAAAAAAGTCAGCGAGATTTCTCTTTGAGAGATACATCAAAACCCCTCTTGTAAAAGAAGCCTTGAGAGAATTATTCCATGACAAGTATGATCTGGAAAAGACAACACAGATCCTAGATGACATTAAATCCCAAAATATTCAAATCCATTGGCTTGAGCAAAACAAATTCTCCAAGCTTGCCGATCCAATCTTGGATCATACTACAAAATATTACTCATCACCTAGTAGCATTGACAAAGGTATACTTGATTTGGTAAAAGCACGTCTCCTCAAAACCTCGCACAGGTTCATCTGTGCTAGATGTGGGAAATGGGAGAGAATAATGAAAACAAACGAAATAGAGAACATCCCAATCTGCCCTTATTGCAAAGCAAGGCAGATCGCTGTAACATTTTATTCTGACTATGATTTGACAAAAATCGTACAAAAAAAGGCTGCAGGAAAAATGATCACCCCAGATGAGAATCACAAGTTTTCCCGTGCATGGAAGGCGGCGTCACTTTTAGAAAATTTTGGAAAAACTGCACTCATAGTTCTGTCTGGATATGGAGTAGGAGTTGACACTGCATCAAGAATCCTGAGAAATATGGTTGATGAGGAAACCTTGTATCGGCAAATCTATGAGGCCGAGCGCCAGTACGTGACTACGCGGGGATTCTGGGATTAGTTTTTCTTCTTTATGCTTGAGTACGGAGTCAAGAACAGCTCAGTTCTTCCCTCCAAACCCTGCTTTGCAGTGACTCCGGTAACTGAGATAATCTCGCCTATGGTGCACTCATCTAATAATCGTGCTTGGTTTCTCCACCCTTTGAGCCAAATTTGGGCAGTGTCGTCCTCCACATACATTTCAGAAAGAGTTATTGTTTCTCCTGTCTTTGTTTGGACGTTTCTTCTCTCTGGCGCCTTTAGAATAATTGCCTCAATGCAATATGTGTTGTTGTCCGCCTTGATATCAGTAATCTTGGTTCGAAGATCCACAAGTTTTGGCAAGTCCTCGTCAATTTTTCTAACAAATGATTCAGAGTCTATTGTGACATTATTTCCATAAAGCTTAGATGGCATGCATTCTAGTACTTCTTCTTGCGAAAATTGCTCTGTGATGTTTGCAGTGTCGACAATGTTATAGAGTTGTCTTTGTTTATCTACACCCAAAATCATTTTCTGCCCATTTTCATTTTTATTCGAAGAAAGAATTCTGATTACCAGTGGTTCTACTTGTTTTTCTGCCTGAATATCCAGTATGGTTGATTCGTTTCCATGAATCTCAAGTTCCTGTTGGTTTATCTTTGCCTTGACACCAATGAGCCTTGCCTTGGTTCCAGATGGAATGACTTTTGGCATCTCTGAATCTGTTTTGCTCCACAACACTGCCCGCATGGAGCGATCGTCTTTTCCCTTTAGTCTGAGGCGCAAGGCAGTTCCAGGCATTCCTTTAAAGTTTGTAAATTCTGAAAATGTAATTGGACCATCTAGCACTCCAGATACTACCACATTGTTATCTCCCTCTTTTAGCTCAGAAACATCCTTAGTGATGGAATCAATGGAAGGAATTACGCTTTCTGTCTCTGTTCTTTCTATACTAGAACCGGAGCCAATGTTGACTGTTAGTTGACCATTGAGGTCGGACTTGACATATGCCTTGATTATCTTGATTAAGTCGCCTGGGCTTAGATTTGTCATCTCTGGTAAGTTTGCCTTTTCATCCCAGAGCTTCACTACTACTGCCGAGTCCTTGTCATATACAGTCATGTTTCGAAGGTAAAACTGAGATCCGTCCTTTCTTGAGAATTGTTTCTTTGGTGATACGTTGAGTACACGTGTCTGTAATGTCACTTCTTTTGCTCCTGCATGCAGGTCCTTGATTGCAATCTCGCTTTTTGGTGGCTCTGAGATTGTAATGCCAAAATCGGATGCTACCAAAAATAATGCACCTTGGTCTGTAAGATAGCCAGCACCGATCTTTTCCTTTTTCTTTGCGATCAGAGCCTCAACATCAGTTTTTGAGAGATCTGGTTTTTGCTCCAGCAATTTGGAAAGCAGTGCATCAAATTCAGACAATTTGATCTATCCATAGTTTGATTACTAATAAGAATTTCACTAATGTAAATTAAGAGATGGGATTACAGCAGATTAGTGTCAGTTACAACCAGATCGCTTTTCAAATCATATGGGAACCTAATGGCAGTGGATGGAATAGATCTTGACATCAAGCCAGGTACAGTTTTTGGATTTTTGGGACCAAACGGCGCAGGAAAATCAACTACGATCAAAATGCTCACAACTTTGATTCCACCAACAAGTGGAACGATTGAAATTTTGGGAGTAAACGCGATCAAAAACCCTCTAGAGGTAAGAAAAAAGATAGGAGTTGTACTGCAACAACCAAGCTATGAGCCAAACTTATCTGTGGAAAAATCTCTAGAAAAATATGGAATGATGTGGGACGTGGACAAAAAAACCCGAAAACAAAGAACAGAGGAGCTAATCGATGTGTTTGATTTAGGAGAAATAAGAAAGAAAAAGAACGAAGATCTCTCAATTGGACAGCGTAGGCGTGTACAGGTAGCTCGTGAATTCATGCACGAAATGGAACTTTTGTTTTTGGACGAGCCAACAGTAGGCTTGGACCCAAGCGCGAGGCGTAGGCTATTGAACTATCTAAAAGAAAAAGCAAATGCAGGCTTGACCATATTCTATACCACGCACGTTTTAACAGAGGCTGAATATCTCTGTGATGAAATTGCAGTAATTAACAAGGGCAAAATTCTGGCAGTAGACACTCCAGATCAGCTCAAAATAAAATTTGGACAGGAAAAAACAATCAAAATCCATCTTCTGGACAGACACGAGAGGTTATCACATCTATTATCGGGAATATCTGGGTGCACCATTGACTTTAACACTGGAACGGACATCATAATACAGTCAAACAAGGCGGAAATTGTACTATCACAGGTACTGTCGATCCTAATTGAAAACAATATTGCAATAGAGGATCTATCTGCAATGCCGACTACGCTTGAGGAGATCTTTCTTAAAATGGTCAGGGATACAAATGAATCCAACAATTAGGCTAGTAAACAGAAACCTGACAATATCCCTGAATCCTGGATTCCTAGTGTGGCAGGTATTATTTCCTATTGTGTATATTTTTGTGGCGGGATTTGCTTATACTACATTAATCGATTCAGTCCAATTCGGCGAAATATCACTGGATTATCCAGCGTTTATCGCATCTGGCATGATTGGTTTTAACATTATGAACAGTACGTTGGTTTCTGGAATCATAATCTGGAACGACAGAAAACATGGAATGTTTGAGCAAATTTTGGTTGGGCCATTTAAGCGCAGCCATTACATTTTGAGTAATATCTACACAATAGCTATTGTTGGGTTGATTAGTGCTGCATTGATCACATTGATTGGTTTTCCATTATTTTTCAAATCAGTCCAATTCAACTTGCTTACTATTCCGTTTCTTGTTTTTGCTTCCATTGTTGGCTCTATTCTGTTTGGCTCTATTGCATCAATAATTTCAACTAGGCTTCGATCCAGTGAGGGATTCAACGTAATAATCAACACGGTTTTTCTATTTTTTGCCTTTGTAAGCACTGCATTTTATCCCGCACAAGGAGCACCAGAGCCTCTGGCAACCGGTTTTTACCTAAATCCATTAACGTATCTAGTTGACATTATTCGTGCGGGAATCTTTGGGACATTTAATGAATTTGTCATACTTGAGATGGTAGTACTAGTCAGCGTTGCAACAATTTTGTTTATAATTGCAATAAAACTTCTCACAAAATTAGATTTGTAAAACAAAGTAGCCCGGCCCAGACTCGAACTGGGGTCAAGGGCTCCAAAGGCCCCTATGCTTGACCGCTACACTACCGGGCTTCCTATAATGACTCCTCAAAAACCCCTATTATGATATTTTCTATTACTTTCTGATTGTTTGGATCAGTTTTTTGTAAGGATCTTTCATTGATGCCAAAGTTTTTTGTGCATTTTTTTGTAAGGAACGGTTATCCGAGGACAAGAACTTTTCAATCTGTAAAATTATTTTATTTGGATTTGATTCAAGTATGACGAGTTTTTTTCTCACAAGATAATCTTGAACCAAGTTTGGTGCTGCATTGTACGATATTGTTGGAATTCCAAGCAAAGCAGATTCCGCAGTCATCGTTCCTCCAGATCCCACGAAGACATCCACATTTTGTAATAATTCACTACCAACTATAGTTCTACCTAGAATTCGAACTCTAGTTCCTAGTGTTTTTTTGAGTTTAACAATTTGAGATCTATATCTTGGAAGTATCAATATCTTGTACTGTGGGAGATCACTGGAGATCTTTTGAATCATCTGTATTGTGTGATTATTTTTTTGTACGTATGCAGCTTGTTCTTCCTCTACTCTGATTAGAATTGTTTTTTCCTTGTTTTTTCTTATCTTTGATCTTGCTGCATTCTTAACAATAATTGCCGCATCAATTGCCTTGTATGGTATGATGTCCTTTTGAGCAATCCCATATTTTGCAAATTCTTTTTTTGGTATGACCCATGGAATTAACAGCTTATCGACAAGCGGTATTGATAGTTTCATTACTGCTTCTGCATGCGGTGAATCACAAAATGCAACATGTCTGATTCCAAGGCCAAATGCCACTCGTGAGGCTTCTGGGGAACAAAAGCTTATGGCAAGATCTGGCTTGAATCTTTCTATGATTGTACCAAGATCTGTGCTTCTTTTTAGTGAGGCATCTAGTTTGCCGGGTTTGGTGGTTCCGCCATGTTTGCCTATTACTATCAACTTCATTTTCTTTAGTTTTGAAAGCTCGTTTACTTCGCGGTAGTTTCGAGTTGTACACAAGATAGAATTGTTCTTCCTCAACCGTTTGATCATTGGATCGAAAAACAAGATTTGCTTTGGTGTCAAAATATCAAACCAAATCTTCAAGACATCAAATCTGCTAAGTTTTGATACAATAAGTTTTTCTTAGTCTTGTGCCTAGCCCTATTGAATTGGCATCTGATAGAGTAGTAGTTTATGGTCTGAGTACTGAAGGCTACTCTATTGCATGTCAAATGGCAATAAATGGAGCTAATGTATTTATCATCGATGAGTCTTCTCAGTCCGCAATCTCACTCAAAGCAGAGATCGCAAAGACCTATCCTAATGTTTCTGCGCTAAAAGAAGACGAACCATTACTTGCAATGGAGCCAATCGACGTTGCAATATCAAAGGCGCAATACCTATTTTTTGCACCAAGAATAAGAAAGACTGGCCAGGAAACAAAAACCGAAGTTCACTCCAAATTCAAAGATGCTACATCATCACTCAAAAAGGGCAGCTCTGTCGTCTATACTCTACCTACTGGAATTGGCGGCAATGGCGAAAACATTTCGTTACTAGAACACGTGACTGGGCTTGAAGTAGGAAAATCAATTTCGTATTATTATTATCCACTTGGAGGGGGAAATCAACCACCCAAGGTAATAGGCTCGTTTAACAACAAATCAGATCCTGTTCTTACAAATCTTCTTACGAATTCTAAAAAAGAACTATCGCTTGTGGGAATCTCTTCATCAGAACATTTCCATGCAATAAACGTCCTCTCAAGATTCTCCACTTTATGCAGTGTTCTTGAAGTATGCAAGTTTGCACATGACGACACTACAAAAACAGACCTTCAGTCAGACGATTTTCAGAATCTGTTCCTAGATGATATGGTAAATGGACTCTATGATCTTCGCTCACTTGGTACTTCATTTGAAGGTGCAAACACATTGATGTATCTAATTAATGGAAGCCTCAAGGGAATAGATGGTTACATAAAAAGACTGATAGATGAAATTCGTGCAACTCTAAAGAAAAACGATCTAAAGGCAAGCAGAACAAAGATTGCACTATCATGGTCATTGGACCAATATGAAATGCGAGGAGACAAAATAGAGATGCTACAAAACCTCATCACTAAACTGCGTGACTATATTGGAGATGTGGAAGCATACGAGGATCCAAATCTGGATCTATTCCATAATGATAAAACAACAATTCTTGTCATATGTTCAAAAGCAGACTATGAAAATATGCGCAAAAGGAAAGACGATGATCTCATAATAATAAAAGCAAATCCACTATGTGAAATATCACACAAAGAATAAAACTAGAATAGAAAAATTCATTTATCATGTCAGAACAAAATGAAGATCAAATCACTTCTTCTGAAGAGCAACCACTAAACAATGAAATTGAGGAGCTAAAACAAAGCCTGACTAACTGTGAAGACAAACTCAAGCGATCTCTTGCTGATTACATCAATCTGGAGCGTAAGACCAAATCTGACATACAAAACGGTGTTGCAGAAAAACTAGACAAATTCATGATACAATTTCTAACAATATATGATGATCTAATGCGTGCAAAAGAAGTTCTAAAAAAGGAAAACCCGGAAGCGCAAGGCCTCGATGGAATTCTAAAAAACATTGATTCCCTCTTGGAAAGCTATGGCGTTAGACCAATTAGTGCACTAGGTGAGATATTTAACCCGAATTTGCATGAGGCAATTGCTATCATAAATGATGATTCTCTTGATGATAACACAATTACAAAGGAATTAAGGAAAGGATATATTTCTCATAGTAAGACACTTAGACCGACACTAGTCGAAATATCAAAAAAATCGCAATAAAATAATCAAATGGTGAAAAAATGGCAAAAATAATTGGAATAGATCTTGGAACAAGTAACTCTGCGGCATCTGTAATGATGGGAGGCAAGCCAACCTTGATTCCGGCCGCCGAGGGCACCTCAATTGGTGGAAAAGCATTTCCTTCTGTAGTTGCCTTTACAAAAGAAGGTCAATTACTTGTAGGCGAGCCAGCACGAAGACAGGCAGTCACAAATCCCGATAATACCATAATCGCAGCAAAAAGAAAGATGGGTTCTGATCATATCTTCAAAGTACAGGGCAAAGACTACAAACCACAACAAATCTCTGCATTTATTTTGCAAAAAATCAAAAAAGACTCCGAAGCGTTCTTGGGTGAACCAGTAACCAAAGCAGTAATCACGGTTCCTGCCTATTTTGATGACAACCAAAGACAGGCAACAAAGGACGCAGGAACAATTGCAGGCCTTGATGTTGTAAGAATTATCAATGAACCAACAGCAGCATCATTGGCATTTGGCCTAGACAAGGCAGGCCAAGAAATGAAGATCCTAGTTTTTGATCTTGGAGGCGGAACATTAGATGTCACAATAATGGAGATGGGAGGTGGCGTCTTTGAAGTACTGAGCACATCAGGAGACACACAGTTGGGAGGCACGGATATGGACAAAATCCTAATTGATCATGTTGTAAATGAATTCCGCAAAACAACTGGAATTGATCTGACCAAAGATAGTACCGCAATGACAAGAATTCGAGAGGCATCAGAAAAAGCAAAGATAGAGCTTTCCACAGTAATGGAGACTGACATTAACTTGCCATTTATCTCATATGATCAATCATCAGGCCCAAAAAATCTAGAGCTAAAACTAACTAGGGCAAAGATCGAGGAACTAATCAGACCAATTGTAGAGCGATGCAGAACCTCAATTGATAACGCATTACGTGATGCAAAACTTTCTACTGGAGATGTCTCAAAGATCGTACTGGTTGGTGGTCCTACACGAATTCCAATGGTTAAAAAATTTGTAGGCGACGTCATTGGCAAAACCCCAGAATCTGGTGTTGATCCAATGGAGGCAGTTGCAATGGGTGCTGCAATACAGGCAGGAATAATCGCAGGTGATGTTACCAGTGACATTGTATTGTTGGATGTAACTCCGTTAACCCTAGGAGTTGAAACACTAGGCGGTCTACGAGAACCACTAATTGAAAGAAACACAACAATTCCGACCTCAAAAACCAAGGTCTTTACAACGGCAGCAGACAATCAAACGGCAGTCACGATTCATGTAGTTCAAGGCGAGCGACCGATGGCAGCTGACAATGTATCACTTGGTAGCTTCAATCTCGCCGGAATTCCGCCAGCACCAAGAGGAATCCCTCAAATCGAGGTTAAGTTCGACATTGATGCGAATGGAATCATAAATGTCACAGCAAAAGATCTTGGCACGTCAAAAGAAGCAAAAATAACGATTCAGGCGGGGACAAAACTGTCCAAGGAGGAAATTGATAAACTAAAACAAGATGCAGAAAAGTTTGCCGAAGAGGACAAAAAGAAAAAAGAATCAGTAGACATCAAAAATGAGGCAGAAAGCTTTGTTTATACTACTGAAAAGCTTCTTACCCAAGACCTCAAAGACAAACTGACGCAAGAACAAGGAATAAAAATCTCCGAGTCTGTCAAAGAACTCAAAGAAGTCTTGGACAAAACCCCAGATGAAATCAAACCAAAGCTTGAGGCACTAAAAACTCTGGTAAATCAAATCACAACCGAATTATACAAAAATGTCCAGCAACCACCACAACCAGAACAACAGTCAGGCCCATCTGAACAAAACACGCAGAATCCAGGCTCTACAAACTAATTACTAATCAATCCATTACAATAAGAAATGTCTGCAAAACGAGACTATTATGAGGTATTGGGAGTATCCAAATCTGATTCCACAGATACAATAAAATCGCAATATCGTAAGATGGCGCTAAAATTTCATCCTGACAGAAACAAGTCTCCTGAGGCGGCAGAACACTTTAAGGAAATCTCGGAAGCCTATGCAGTACTTTCTGATTCTGAAAAGAAAAAACTCTATGACCAATATGGGCATGCTGGAGTCGACGGCAAATACTCTACAGAGGATATTTTCTCTGGGGCACGAGGAAACTTTGACGAAGTATTTTCTAATTTTGGTTCAGGCGGCTTTGATTCTATCTTTGAGTCGTTATTTGGAAGAAGTGGGGGATTTGGAGGATTTTCAAGACAGCGAGGCCAAGACCTTTTGCACGAAGTATCAGTATCTCTTGATGATGTATTTAGGGGCAAAAAGCTAGAAATCGACATCAAAAAAAATATTGACTGTAAGGACTGTAACGGCTCTGGTTGTGCACCAGGTACTAGTCCTGAGACATGCCCTACTTGCAAGGGGCAAGGCCAAGTCAGAATTACACGCAACATGGGATTTTCCACGTTTGTTACTGTTCAGCCGTGCTCAAAGTGTTATGGCGAAGGAAAATTCATCTCAAAACCTTGCTCTGGATGCAAGGGATCTGGAAAAATCCGCGGCACCAAACATCTTTCATTTGAACTTCCACCAGGAATTGACAACGGTGATTATGTAATATCCGGCGAGGGCGAATCAATACCACATGGCCAAAATGGCGACCTTGTAATTCGAGTCAGAGTTCAACCACATCCGCATTTCAAAAGGGATGGCGCAGAAATCTTCTATGATGCCAAGATCTCTATAGTCGATGCATGTCTAGGCAGAACAATCGAAGTACCTACACTAGAAAAGCCAGAAAAAGTCAAAGTAGATGAAGGAACACAGCCAAACACAATTACAAAACTAAAGGGCAAAGGCCTCCCATACATGAATTCTAGGGGAAGAGGTGATCAGTATGTAAGACTGGTCATAGACATACCGACAAAACTGAACAAGCAGCAAAAGGAATTGCTGGAAAAACTCGGTAAAACCTTCGAATAATCTACTTACTGATCTTTTTTATTGATATTTGGTGGCCATTTCTAAAGTGTGATGTGTGAGTTGATTTTAGCAACTCGGCAATCTTAGCATCAGAAAAATACCTGATGTTATAGCGCCCTAGTATTTTTTTGCAGTTATTGCAGTATATTTCCTTGAATTCCAATTGTACATATCCTGCTGTACTACTAATAAATGACTTTTATTTTGGAAGCAAAAACCACTGTTTGCGGGAGTCGCCAAGCCCGGTCAAAGGCGTAAGGTTCAGATCCTTATCTCCTAGGAGTTCGTGGGTTCAAATCCCACCTCCCGCATAAATTACAATAAAAAACCAAAATTATGAACAACTTTAAACCATAGTTAGTTCTAATGTTTACCAATGGGAAAAATCGTTAAAGTCGGCGGCAGGGGAACATCACGTAGAGTTGCAGAAGCTGACGATGAAAAATGGGCTGGCGAAAAGTTCAGAGAATACCAGAAAAAAATGAAAGAAAAAGCAGCGGACGAATATGTTGTGTCTGGCCGTGGTACAGGCAAAAGAAAACTCGGTGATACTCCAGAAAATGCTAAACCTTCTACAAAGGGTCGCTATGTTTCAACGGGTAGAGGAACAGGAAGAAAAAAATTAGAATAAACTAATTTTCCTATTTTTCTAATATTTTCGTAATTTTTGACTCTAGGGATATGCTTATTTTTTCGCCTGAAACTTTACCGCGAAGCGATTTCATTGCAATTCCCATTAGCATGCCTGCAGAACGAGTGCCTTGTTTTTGTATTATGCTGATATTATTCTGAACCAACTCGTCGAGGAATTTTTCTAGTTTCATTTCGTCAAAGGAAGATTGGTCCTGTACAAATTCATCCGGCGACTTTATTTTGTCCGACATTATATTCTCAAAGATAATCTCGACTGACTCTTTTGCAATTTTGTCATCTGACAATAACTCAAATGTTCTTGCAATGTGTTCTGGCTTGAGAAGCATCTCGTCTAGTCCTTGTCTTTGCAGATTAGTTATAGTAGAGCACAAGGCTGATGCAACGAAATTTGGATTCTGATATTTTGTGCAAACTGACTCGAACAACTCCAAATAATCAGAATCAAAGATTTGTTCTGCTAACTGCAAGTTTAGTCTGTATTTTTTTTGTAGTTCTATTATTGTTTCATCCCAAGATTTTGGAATATTTTTTTGCGCAAATTCAAGTTCTTGTTTGCTTACTAGTATTGGAGGAATGTCTGTTTCCGGATACATTCGTGATGAACCAGGCCTCGGCCTCAAAAATACCGTCTCACCAGTATTTGTTGCAGCACGGGTTTCTGCAGGAACCCCATTTTTTGCAGCTTTAATTCTGTTAATCACTGCATCTAGCGCAAACTCTAGCTTGTCTTTTGGACCTGCAACTATGAAAAATCCATCATTTTTTTCTAACTTTAGTAGTGCACGCAATTTGTCAACATAGTCTTGTTCTATGCCATAATTTGGCAGCTCATCAGAATGAAAAATACCACCAATTCCAAAAAACCGTACCTGTTGCCCAAGCTCTTTTCCTAGTCGTACTCCCGCATATGGTTCATATCCAAACATGCCAGCAAAATTTTTGATTCCTAGTGATTTGATGGTGTAACCATCCTTGATTGATTTCTGAATTATCTTTGATTTACAATCTGCAAAAAATGCCGTAACATCAACACTCTGTTCCCTTGATATGGAGCCATGATCGATTTTTTCCAGTTTGTGTGCTATTAGCTGTAATCCATGCTGTCGACTTGCCTCATACAAAATCACTTTTTCAAGCTGGTCTAGCTGTTGGACTCCCTTCACCTCTACAATTCCACCACCAGAAACTGAGACATTTACGTCCTGCCTGATTGATCCTATTCCACGATTCACTCTGCGAGTCACTCTGAGCAGTCTTCCAAGCGTCAGTGCGATTTTTTTTACAAATGCCGGATTACCTTCGACTGGCTCTAGTGCAATTTCTAAAAGTGGTACTCCAAGTCTGTCAACTGCATATTCTCGTGTGCTATCTGTATCTTTGAGCAGTTTTGCAGCATCCTCTTCAAGGCAAATTGTCTGGACACCAACATCTTGACCGTCTACCCTAATGTGTCCTCCCTGTGATACCAGCATGGTTCTCTGAAATCCTGACGTATTAGAACCATCGATTACTATTTTTCTCATAACATAACTTTCATCAAAAATATCCGAACCTAGTGCAGAGGCAATGATCAACGCAGTGTCTTTTGCGTCCTGGTCCGGCTTGTGAGGTGGCTCGTCGTCATATTCCACAAGACAACTACTCTGTGGATTTGCAAAATATTGGATTTGTTTTGATTTTGATGATTCAAAGAGCGCCGCTGGGTCGTATTTACCGAGCTCGCTTTTTGCCAGCCTCAATTTTCTTGTAAACTGGACTGGATATTCATCTAGTTCTAGCTGTTTGCAGCCACAAAACAACTTTTTATTGGTGGCTAACTGCTGATGTATCTCAAGGCCTACCTTTAAGCCAATTTTGTCTATTTGAGGCTCCACGCAAAACCTACCTCTGATTGCCTTAAATCTTATTCTCTAAATTCAGATGCAATATTTTTTAACATAATATTTTTGATGTTTTTAGCATCTGTGCCTAATACCCACATTGCTTTTACAAGTGCAATCTCAGAAATCGTATCAGACAAAGGTATCACGCCAAAATGCATCAAATCTCTTCCACTCTCATAGATTGCCATGTTTACTTGACCGTCCAAGCACTGCGATACCATTCCCACAAAGATGTCTTTTTGTTTTGCTTTTTTAATCACATCGTACATTGTTCTGCCAACATGCCCAAGACCAGTCCCCTCAAAAATTATTGCTTTGTATCCCTGGTCTAGTAAATTCTCAACTAGTTTTGGATCGTATCCTGGATGATACTTTACCAGCGCCACTTTGGAGTCTAGTCCTATTTTTGGAGTATAGTTTTTTTGGGTGTAGTACTGTCCAGTAAAGTTCTGAATTACCGAATCACTAGATACAACAAAAGCAGGCTTGGCACCGACCGTCTCAAAGGCACTTCTCCTACTAGTATGGTTTTTTCGTACGCGTGTTCCAAGATGACACGCAATGTCGTTATCGTTTTCAGAATTGTGCATTGCAACAAAGACGCCACTCACGCCAGATTTTACGATGAACTTTGTAGCTCCAATTAGGTTTAGTGCGGCATCAGATGAAGGCCTATCTGATGATCTCTGAGAGCCGACCAATACAATTGGCTTTGGAAAACCAGCCAGTGCAAATGACAAAAATGCTGCAGTGTACTGCATTGTATCAGTTCCATGCGCAACTAGGATTCCTTTATACTCGGAATTTGCAAGCGAGTCGAGCTTTTGCGCAATTTTTATCCAGTGTTCTGGTGTTATGTTTTCTGAATATTCAGAAAACAACACTTCGGCATCAATATTTGCAATTTCTGCCAGTTCTGGCACGGATGCATTTAGCTCTTGCGCAGTGAGTGCTGGTGTAACACTGCCGGTTCTATAGTCAATTCTACTTGCAATTGTTCCACCAGTGGATAACAACAAAATTTTTGGTAATGCAGAATTGTATTTTATGGTGTTATCATTTTCCAAAGCAGAGGAACTGTTGGACAGAAATTCGATTTTTTTTATCTTTTCTAGACCTAGGCCCACATTGTAACCGCTCTTGAATTTTACAACAATGTGGGAGTCATCACTGTGCTCATATCTCGGCATTATTGTAGCAGTCTGCTCAAAATCAGTTGTAATTTTGATAGTGTCTCCTACTTTGACTTTGTTTTGCTTTAGGAATTCTAGGGCCCTGCCATTGTAGCCTCTGTATTCTGACATTTACGAAAAACTAAGTCTTGTTGTTATTTTAGTTATCTATAGTAAGGCACTGCTATCTTTTGGCCAATCTTGAGGTCTTTTTGGGTCTTTACCTTTTTGACTGCTTCCTCAAAGTGTCTCATAGTTACTTTGGCGTCAGTTGATGCCTTTTCTAGCTCTTCCTTTGTTGGGTTCTTGTCTAGATACTCGTGAATTACAATGGACACTGCTGTGTTTGCAATTGCAGCTACGTCCGCTCCACTCATTCCATCTGTGAGATCTGCAATCTTGTCCAAATTGACGTAGTCAAGTTGATTTTTGTCAGATACTGCAGGAATGCTTTTTGCTGTGATTTCCAAGATCTGTCGTCTGCTGTCCTTGTCTGGCATTGGGATTTGTATGATTTTGTCAAATCGTCCAGGCCTTAGTAGTGCTGGATCTATCATGTCTGCTCTGTTAGTTGCTGCAAGAACAATTACTCCGTGCATGTTTTCCATTCCGTCCAGTTCTGTTAGGAGCTGACTTACTACTCGCTCAGTTACTGCTGTTTCAGCACCCGCTCCTCTAATTGGTGCAATAGAATCAATTTCATCGAAAAATACAACACATGGTGATGCCTGTCTTGCACGTCGGAATATCTCTCTGATTCCTCGCTCTGATTCTCCGACCCATTTTGATAGCAACTCTGGTCCTCTCACTGAGACAAAGTTTGCCTCACTTTCAGTTGCAACTGCCTTTGCTAACAATGTCTTTCCGACACCACTCGCTCCATGCAATAGGATTCCTCTTGGCATTCTATGGCCCAGCTTGTCATATAGTGCCGGATGCTTCATTGGCCACTCTACTGCTTCTTGGAGTTGCTGCTTTACTTCCTTTAGTCCACCAATGTCGTCCCATTTTACATCTGGGTTCTCAATGAAAACTTCTCTCATTCCTGAGGGGGTTACCTCAATGAGTGCCTTTTGGAAATCATCGTTATTCACAATAAGCTTGTCTAGCGTTTCTGGAGGTAGTTTTTCATCTTCCATGTTTAGCTCCGGTAATAGTCTTCGAAGGCATTTCATTGCTGCTTCCTTGCAAAGATATTCCAAATCTGCGCCTACATAGCCATGACTAACTGATGCAATTTTATCTATATTGACATAACCCACATCGTTTTCTTCTGTGATAAGTGGCATGTTTCTTGTGTGGATATTTAGAATGTCTTTTCGGCCTTTCTTGTCTGGCACCTTGATTTCGATTTCTCTATCAAATCTGCCTGGTCTTCTCAGTGCTGGATCAATTGCGTTTGGTCTGTTTGTTGCGGCAATTACAATTACCTTGCCCCTTGCCTCCAATCCGTCCATTAGTGATAGCATTTGTGATACGACACGTCGCTCTACCTCACCAGTTACCTCTTCTCTTTTTGGCGCAATAGAGTCGATTTCGTCTACGAAAATTATTGATGGTGATTTTTCTCTGGCTTCCTTGAATATTTCTCTGAGTCTTGCCTCGCTTTCACCATAAAACTTGCTCATTATCTCTGGGCCTGAAATGCTGATAAAGTGAGCATTACTCTCATTTGCAACTGCCTTTGCTAGCAAAGTCTTTCCAGTTCCTGGTGGACCATACAACAAAACTCCTTTTGGTGCTTCGACTCCGAGTTTTTCAAATATCTCTGGGTGTCGTAGCGGCAACTCGATCATTTCACGGACCTTTTTGATTTCATCAGTTAGTCCGCCAATGTCTTCGTATGTTACCTGTGGTACACCGCGAAGTGTTTCTCCTTTTTCTGCAATGTGAAAAACTGTTTTCTGTGTAACCAGTACAGCATCAGCTGCGGGAGTAACACCAATTATCTGAAATGTCAATCGTCCTCCAAAGTATGGCACCATTACGTTGTCGCCTTTGATTAGTGGAACACTTTCTAATGCGTCTGCCAAATATCTCTCATCAATTGGGGGGATTGCCTCTAGTGGTGCAACTACGACTTTTTCGGCAGCCACTGCCTTTATCTTGCGAACTGTAATGGTATCGCCAATTGCAATGCCTGCGTTGTTTCTACCTAGGCCGTCAATTCGGATAATTCCCTTACCTTCATCTGATGGGTATAGTGGAAGGCATTTTGCAACGGTTCTTCTTTTTCCTTTAATTTCAATGACATCACCAGTTGAGGCATTTAATGTGTCCATAGAATCATAGTCGATTCTTGCCACCCCACGTCCAACATCTCGTGTGTATGCTTCAAGAACTTTGAGAGAAAGGGCGCTCTGGCTCATACTTCTATCATCTCAGCGTATTTTTTATATCTTTGGCGTTTTTTCTCCACATAAAACAAAGCTTAAAATCCAAAGTCTCAACCATCACCAAAAATGGGTAAGCGACCATTAGTTAGAAGACGTGGCCGGGGAGGCATGCAATTCAGAGCAGCCGCAACTAGCAAGATTTCACCAGCAAAATACCCATATTTTGACTTGGCAGAAGATCACACAGGCACAGTAGTCGATCTGGTCCATGAGAGCGGCCGGGACACACCGCTTGCACGAGTCCGCTTTGAAAATGGATCCGTTTCCATGATTCCTGCAGTTCTCGGAACAACCATTGGCAGCACTATCAAATTTGGATTAAACGCAGATCTTAAGCAAGGAAACGTAATTAGCATTCAAAACATTCCAGACGGAACCGTCGTGTGCAACGTTGAAAAGCACTTTGGCGACGGTGGAGCAATTGCAAAGAGCGCAGGCGGCTCTGCAACCGTATTCTCGCATGGTACGGACGGTGTTATCTTAAAACTACCGTCTGGAGCATTTACAACACTAAACCCAAAGAATCGCGCCATGATTGGAGTACTGGCAGGAGGAGGAGCTGGAGACAGACCATTCCTTAATGCAGGAAACAAATGGAGAAGATACAGATCAAAGGGCCACAAATATCCAATAGTCAGGGGTGTAGCTCAAGCAGCATATGTCCATCCACACGGAGGAGGACGACACCAACACATGGGTGGTGGAGGAACAGTCGCAAGAGATGCACCGCCAGGAGCAAAAGTAGGAAGCATCGCGGCAAGAAAGACTGGACGATCTCGAGTCAAAGAAAGAGCATAATCCAATTTTTCTGCACCCTAAAATTGATTAAGATCAAGACAAGATCAATTCCTAATTGGCAAAACAACGCGTTCATCTTCTCATAAAGGGTAAAGTACAGGGCGTTTTTTTTCGCCAGGCAATGAAAGTGACTGCAAAAAAGAATAACACTACAGGCTGGGTTAGAAACCTCAAAGATGGCCGAGTCGAGGCAGTAATCGAAGGCGAAGATCTTGATGTCAGTAATGTGGTGGAGTGGTGCCACGCAGGTCCTGCAAACGCACGAGTAGAAGACGTAGAAATACGAAATGAAAAATTCAAAGGCGAATTTGCCAAGTTTGAAGTATTGTACTAGCGTATGGTGTTATATGCATCAGAAATTGTAGCCTTGAGTGCATCCAATTCCTGTTCGTTTGTTATTGTTTTGATCTGAAACGGTTCTTTTCGGTCTCGCTGTATCTTGACAATTATGGAGTTTCCTTCTGGTTCGAGGTCCACAAACCACCTAAATGAAAGCGATTTTCCAAACACTATTCTGTGCGCACGGACGTCTTCTACTACATTATTCCCAAGCGAAAGACAATATTCCCTTAATGACCCAAACATGGAAAGTGCCGATTTTGGTATCTGTTTTTTAAAGTCTTCGTAGTTTCTTTTTGGCCCCAAAAACAATCCATCCATATTTATGAACTGATATAATACTAAATAATTCAAGTGGTAGTAGATCTGCCAGTTCCGATCCAGACAAGTAACCCCATCTCAAGATGTACAAGATCCGCCACGTTGACGAAGTAGCGTGAATACTTTGCCTTAGGATTGCTCCCTCCCGGACCTCATCCATTTCGGCAATTCGACACTAAGATTACTCCTTCGAGCAATCACGTGCCTGTATCCACCCGCTTCGGCGTGATTTCATTTCAGTACATCAAGCGGGAATTATCCATCTGGAAGTTTATCCAGCAGTTACTGACCTCTGCATAGAGCCGGTTTCAGAAAAGGGCACGGCTAGCGCCCCGATCCTACCTACTACCGAATATAGTTACGACGTAATGTTATATGTGCATTAAGGTTTTTCGCGCAGATCTATGATCATCTTGCACACAGAACAAACCTTACCAGTGCACTCTGCGCCGCAATTTGCACATTTGATCTTTTCTTTATAATTGACATCCTTCATGGTTTGCGATATTTTTAGAACAGATCGGTACATGTTGTTCTTTATTCCAGAGTGATGGTTCTCTAATTTGTTCAAAAACTCGCGAATCTCTGTCCGAATTCCCTCATTCATGTGGGGACACGGCTCGGTTTGGAATGGCAAATCATTTGTGAATGCATAAAAGACGATTTCTGACTCGTAAATCTCACAAAATGGCTTTATTTTTCGGAGGGTGTTATCGGAGGTGTCTGGATCCATCCAGCCAATTTTGTTAGTGTCTCCAGATAATGTGTTTATGACAAATGTCTGGAGTGTGTCGTCTAGGTTGTGACCCGTCGCAATAATGTCTGCCCCAATTTGCTTTGCTGCATGATCCATTGCACGCCTTCTAAATGTACCACAAATGGAGCACGATGACAATCTGTCGTCTTCATTTTGTTTTAGTGATTCATCCAATGTTAAACCAAACAAGTCCTTGTATGGGTATATGGTGTGTTCTACTCCGAGCCTTGCACAAAAATCCCTTACTATGTCCAGTGCCTCATCGCGATATCCTGGAATCCCTTCATCTATTGTCACCGCATGAATTCTAAAATTGTGATTTTTTGCCATCTTTGACAATACGTGCAACAATGCAAGTGAATCCTTTCCTCCAGAGACTGCCACACAAACCAATTCGCCGTTTTGGATCATGTTGTATTTTGAAATGGTTTTCGCAGTTTTACGCAATATGGAATTTGAAAAGCATTCAGAACATAGGCTCTCGCCAGAATATTTCCTAGAATAGGCTGCAGTGTTTTGACATCTGTCGCATTTCATGGCTTTGGTGCCAGTAGCCCAAATTTAACGATAATTGCCCTAGATTGTAAACCAGCCTGATTTTAGATATGATAACGCAATGTTTAGGCCAAACAGGGTAAAGGTAAAGCCATAGATTGCCCACATTGTGCGATTTACCATTGAATCTGAAAGCTTTTTGTCAATTATGCTGTGGATGAACTTGCCCCCATCAAGGATTGGTAATGGAAGCATGTTGATTATTCCTATGAAAAATGAGATCATCCATAGCCACAGCAAAAACATTGACAGCTCAGGACTCTTCCATTCTATGAAATTGTAGACTGGCTTGTATGATATGGAATTATCGCGTGTTATCCCAATTAGGCCCTTGGTGGGATCATCAGGAGAAGGCATTATCTCTACTTGGTGATCAATGCTGACTCCGTCTCGAAATACTGTGACCTTGGCAATTTCTCCTGGTAGAAGCTTCACCTTGGCAAAATCAATCGGTGTTATAACCGAAATTCCATTAATCGATGTTATGACATCATTGATTTGTAATCCTGCCTTTTCTGCGCCTCCACCAGGCATTATGCTCAGTATGTTCACTCCTTGCGGGGTCTCATAGAATGTACTTCGTATTGGCTCTGGCACAACGATTGCAAAGAACGGGTTTGTCAGTAAAATGGCGCCAAGCACAAGTGCAAATATGACATTTGAAGTAGCACCTGCACCTATTACTCGGAGCTTTGAGATTTTTTTTGCCTTGTTGAATTCTTCATCGTCCGGCTCTACAAATCCGGCAAACATTGCAATGAATATGGCAAATCCTCCTGTTTTGATTCGGATCTTTTCCAGAGTTGCAACTATGCCATGAGCCCCTTCATGTATTACAAGTACAATTGGAATGGACAACAGAAAATACAAAATTGCAGAAGATGACGTCAATGTAACACCTGGAATCAAAACAGTCAACTCTGAGAACTCTTCCGGCCTGTCAAAGAATTTAGTAACATTGTCTATCAAAAACCAAAACCCAAAGCCCATCATAATAAAGCCCGCAATCACGCTTACATCGGCAAAGACGCGTATGCCTCGCCTGGTTCTACCAAGCATCTTGGTCAGTGCTACCTGAACTTGGGTGTTCTTGTATACGAGGCTGTACGGCTTTATCTCAAATCCGTACCTTTCCAGCTTGAGTGCTTTGGTTACCCCAAGTATGATTACCCAAGCCATTAAAACATAGATTATGGCGTTCTGCGATAAAAAATCCAAGTTCAAATTAATTGCTACTTTTTTTAATGACGCCCATTTATCGTTTGCTATGAAAGGAGTAGTGATTTTATCCACATATCCGAATAAAAAATCAATTCAAAAAATAGCAAACAAGCTTGTACGGTCAAGACTTGCAGCGTGCGTAAACATGACTAGAATATCTTCGGTATATACCTGGCAAGGCAAAATAGAAAACACAGACGAAGTATTGGCAGTATTCAAAACAACACAAAAAAACAAGTCAAAACTAAAAGCACAGATCAAGCTTACACATCCATACAAAGTACCGGAAATTGCCGAAATAACAATAAAAGATCTAAACAAACCATATCTACAATGGCTTATTGACTCTACTGGCTAGACATCCACTGCAAATCTGAGAAGGGATACAATTCCGCCAAGGCCTGATACTTGGAGGCCGATATCGGTTGACGCATCCAATGCGTAAACTTTGACTCCCTTGGATTCAACATCGTTTAGGAACTGTATTATTTGCTCTTCATCATGAGTCTGGATTATCTTTTCTGAAAAAACAAGTGATTCTACTGCCCCAAGGTCGTTTGCCTTTTTTGTCTCCTCAAAACCCATGGTGAATTTTCTACTCTTGTTGTTCGCCCTAATCATTACTTCTTCTAGTATGGCTGACACCTTGGCAAGCTTACTCTGACCCAGTATCTGCTGCATTGCCCGGGACTTGGTAAACGTGTAAATTCCATCTTCCCCACCAGAATCGATTCCGTCAACTGTCTCTATTTTGTGGGCCTTTGAGATGGGGCTTTTTGCTAAATAATTGGCAAACTGTCTTTTTGTCTCGCCAGGTCCAAAAATGACTAGACTGTAGTTTTCCCTGAGTACCGTGTTTAGTGCTTTTGCAACATTTTCAAAAAATGTCTGAATATTAAAATTAGTTTTGTACTGCTTTCCGCTAGAGCCTGAGTACATATTTTGCATTAATTCCAGATGAGTTCCCTTTAGCTTGCCTATTCCACAGTCACCCTTGTCAATTGCAACCAAGACAAACCCAAGACTTTCGTCTTTTGTCTTGATCAATTTCAGCTCAATTGACTGCCATTTCTTTTTTACAACGTTAAATGAATCCCCAATTCTTACCAGAATTGAATGGTGCAGTCCTTTTGATACTGCCTCATTTGTTGACTCTGTAATGGTGCCGTGGATTCGCAGTTTGTCAAATACTGCATCAAGCGCTATTTTTTCAACCTCCAGTGCTATGCGAATCCTGATTCGCTCACCCCTGTCAGGCCTGGAGAAATCCTTGTCCTGTTTTATTACACGCGTTGTATCTGAGATTATGGTGTCCTGATTTTTTATAATTCTGCGCAATACCAGCAAATCATCCGGCTCTTCGACTAAAAATGATACAGTATTGTCGTCGATGATTTTTGTAATCATGGAATGGTATTGTGTAAAGTGATATTATACAGTACTGGTACTTTGCATATTTTTCTTTTTCAGATAATTATCAACCCAGTCTGGCGTAATTACACCACCTTCTGCCAAATTGACAAGCGAATTAGATGATGCCTCACCAGTCACTTTGCCGCCCCTTCTTCTAAGCTGCCTCCACTTTAGTGTTGTATTGCCGCTCTTTGAGTTGTAAATTATACCCAAGACGTCTCGTGCGTTTACAAACGTAATGTCACGAATTTTCTTTAGTGTTACCTTGTCTGCCGCCTCCACGTAAATGGAACCAAGTGATTCCTCTCGCTCTGGAAATACCTCTGGGTCTTCAAGATAACTTCGGGGCATGTATGAGCTGCATGTACTTGCTACGATGAATCGTCTAAAGCTTTCAAGTGAGGCTGGAGCGTCGATTGCAACCATTTTCTTTAGCACTGGCATTGCGCCTTATCAAGCTTCTTTTAAAAATCCCTCTCTACTATATTGTACGTAGGCGTTGATGACCTTATCCCATTGATTCTAAAAATGATATAGATCTTGAGTTCTGAGCCTGCATTTTTGCTAAAAGATTTAATTCAAAATTTGTTTTCCAAGAATAATGAAATTCCTAACAGAATATCTGACATTTAACACAAAAAAACGACTAGAATTTGTACATATTACACCACAGGTGCGTCAACTAGTCAAAAAAAGCGGAATCAAGGAGGGCCTGTGTCTTGTCAACGCAATGCATATTTCTGCAAGTGTTTTCATCAATGATAACGAGTCTGGTCTTCACAAAGACTATACAAATTGGCTGGAAAAACTGGCACCACACGAACCAATAAACCAATATCAACACAATGACACAGGGGAAGACAATGCAGATGCACACCTAAAACGACAGATAATGGGGCGCGAAGTCATAATAGCAATAACCGACGGCGAACTGGACTTTGGACCTTGGGAGCAAATCTTTTACGGAGAATTTGATGGGATGCGACCAAAGCGAGTTCTAGTCAAAATTATTGGGGAATGATTATCCGAAATCTACATCTCGCTTTTGACTAGCGCTTTCATTTTTGCGAGATGCCAATCGAAATTCATCATCGTGGTTTTGCGGGCCATGTGTGCAATTTACACAACCTACCTTGAATCCATATTTGTCTTTGACATATGTCTCGCATCCGCAAAAGCATGCCATGCTAGAAATTCTATATTCTATGATATAACCTTACGCAGAACAACAAGAGCCTGGTGGAATAGCATGTCCGTGCGGACACTTGCGTGGATGCTTTAGCATTGTGCATAATGCGTCTGTGAATTGTTTATTCATGTGGTGTTCTATTCCACAAACCATCTCCTCATCAATTTTGACCTTTAACGCGCTATCCATTAGAACCTCAAGCAGTCTACTATTTCGCATCATACTAGAACCCACCTTTTCGCCTCCCTCTGTCAGAGATACGCCTGCCTTGCTGTAATTTACCAAGTTTTGCTCGTTTAGCTTTTTTAGCATCTGGACTACGCTTGGCTGCCTGACATTTAGCATCTTGGCAATTGTACTGATCTTGACTGGCTCGTTTCTCTCCTTGATGTGCCAGATTGCTTTTAGGTACATTTCAACATGTTCTGCCTCGGCAGTTCCGACGAACAGTATCTCATCATTTGTCGAATCCATTATGATACACCCTTTGCATCTTTGAGCAAATATTCAAAGTATTCCCTTGCAAAGACAGCCAAACCTGCATGGTCTGCCCAAATGGCTACTGCCTCTCCTTCTGAGGCATCGTTGATTGGACCAAGCAAAATCACCACATAGCGCTTGTCCGAAATTATTCCTCCCCCAAACAGACCTTTTTTGACCTTGACTGTGGATACTCTGGCCAAAGCCTTGAGCGACTCCCTGTCCATCTCATCTGACATCAATATTGTAATTACAACACCCTTGTCATGTAGCTGGCGTAATTTCGGCAATGCCTGTTTTACTAACATCTCGTTTGCCTTTGGCAGGGCGATCAATACCTCGTTTCTGCAAGAATCAACCATCTCTAGGATTTTCGATGCAATATTCATTATGCCTGATAAAACCCAGATGTCAGGCCTCTCACTTACGCCGCTTTTTTCGTATAATGGCACCAGTTCCCGCAAAACAATATTCTCATTTTCCTTAAAATCAGATTCTATCTTTTGCTTTGTTGCCTCTAGCGCAGTTGCCGGGGATTTTGAAAAATATTTTGTGGGTCTGGAATCGTCAGAGCCGATCCAGCCTTTTTCCTCAAGCGATCCGAGTACCTCATAAATCTTGGAATATGGCACGCCTGACTTTTGGCTCAGATCAGACGCGGTAAGCTCACCCCCTTTTAGTAAAGAAGAATATGTCCTGATCTCATAGCTTGTCAGGCCGATCTTTTCAAGCGACTTACGTGTGTTATCCGAAATGTTCATCAGATCTAATGCGTAGTTTTTCAGTATTTAAACACAGAACCGATCAATCTACCAAATACCACGGGGCAGGGTGGGAAATACATTAAATATCAATTCGAAAAACTGCAACTAGTACATGTCGCTAATTCAGCTCTCAAGAAACTCGACAAAGACGCTTGGAAAGAAATCCACAATCAGATTCACCCAGAGCATCTGCCCTGACTGTAACATGATTTTGGATGCAGAGGTCTTTGAGCGGGACGGACGCGTCTTTATGAGCAAAACATGCCCAACACACGGTGAATGTGAAGAATTGTACTTTGGCTCTTATGAAATGTACAAAAAGTTCAGCACCTATTGGGCTGACGGCAAGGGCGCACATGCACCAAACGTAATGATTGAGAAATGTTCATGTCCAAATAATTGCGGTTTATGTTCTAATCACCTATCACACAGCGGTCTTGCAAACATGATTGTAACCAACAGGTGTGACCTGACATGCTGGTACTGCTTCTTTTACGTAAAGAAGGGCCTTGAAGGTGCATACATGTACGAACCATCACATGATCAAGTTCGTGCAATGATGAAAACCCTCAAAGCAGAGCGACCAATTCCAGGAAACTCTATTCAGATTACTGGAGGAGAACCGATGCTACGAGATGATATTACTGATTTAATCAAAATTATGAAGCAAGAAGGTGTTGATCATGTACAGATGAACACAAATGGCATCAGACATGCACTAGACCCAGAGGCAGCAAGAGAAGTAAGACTAGCAGGATGCAACAATTTGTATCTGAGCTTCGATGGCGTCACTGCAAGAACAAATCCAAAGAACCACTGGGAGATCCCATTTGCATTAGATAGTTGCAGAAAGACTGGTACAACAGTTGTTTTTGTTCCTACAGTTATCAAATCAATTAACGACCATGAACTAGGCGGCATCATTAGATACGCTCAAAAGAACATGGATGTAGTTCACGCAGTAAACTTCCAACCAGTATCACTTACTGGCAGAATGGGCAAAGCAGAGCGTGAAAAATACAGAATCACAATTCCTGATTGCATACAGAGAATCGAAGAGCAGACAAATGGCGAAGTTACAGTTGATGACTGGTTCCCAGTCCCAAGCTGCATGCCACTGACCAATGTCATTGAGGCATTCTCTAGCAAACCAAAATACGAATTATCAATTCATTTTGCATGTGGTGCAGGCACCTATGTCTTTGAAGATGCAGAGACCAAAAAGTTTGTTCCACTGCCAAGATTTGCAGACATTCAGGGTATGTTGGAATTATTCGAAGATAAAGCAGAGGAAATTCGTTCTGGCAAAAACAAGTACTTTACAATGTTAGAAGTAGTAAGAAAACTTTCAAGTTTTGTTGACAAGAAAAAGCAGCCAGCAGGTCTAGACTTGGCAAAGATGTTTGGTAATATCCTAATGAAGAGATCATTTGATGCAGTTGGCTCTTGGCATGTCAAGGGATTATTCCTAGGCATGATGCATTTCCAGGACAAATACAACGAGGACTTGGAAAGACTGCAAAGATGTGATATTCACTATTTGACTCCAGATCTTAGAATCATTCCGTTCTGTGCATTCAATGTCATTCCAGAATGGTACAGAGACAGAATCCAAAAGAAATATTCCATTACTGTAGAAGAATGGGAGCAAAGAGAGGGTGTCAAACTAGAAGATGGTCTGTATAGAGGCCTCATGAGAAGAGGAAAAGGCGATGAGCTTGCAGCTGGTTGTGCAAAAAGCCAGATGATGCATGAAGCGTCACAAGCCTTGCAGTAAGAATTCATCCGAGACCTTTTAAAATCATAAATTCAATTTTGATTCATTGAAGCTTCTTTTCATTTCACCACGATATTCTGGTGGTATAGGTGGCCATGCTGCAATGCTCGCAAACCAACTACAAAAACATGGATTTCAGATTGATTTTCTTGATCCACCAAAAATCCCAATTAAAAATTTCAAAAATCCAAGCTTTGTAATTACCAGTTCTGTC
>Ga0194111_10000763_pt1 | contig 39148 bp, 35 predicted proteins | sample TA2KigC300mmetaG_FD_146194 | JGI IMG/M metagenome (GOLD analysis project Ga0194111, IMG submission 146194) | Freshwater microbial communities from Lake Tanganyika, Tanzania - TA2015033 Kigoma Deep Cast 300m | ecosystem: Environmental > Aquatic > Freshwater > Lake | place: Tanzania: Lake...
GGCCGAGCTGACATCGATCCAAAGATACGGCGTCTGAGTCAACACCAAGTTGGTGAGGGCCACCCAGGAAGCGCCGGGCGTTAGTTCGTCTTTCGACTCGACACGGTAGGTTCGGCCGACCTCGCCGGCGATCGTCAGGCCGGCGTACATGTCGATTCCCAGCGTGGCGCCGCCGGGCGCCACCATGCTGATCGCCGTGGCGGTATCGTTGGCCGCCACGGGGTCCGGCTCGACGGCACGGACCGAGGCGGTGTTGGTGAGAGTCCCGGCTTGGAGAGGAACCACCACGAGGGCGATCGTGGCGCCGGCGTTCTTGGCAACCGTTCCCAACTGGCAGGTGACCAGGTCGCCCTGGCGCTGGCAGATGCCCTGGCTGGGGGCGATGCTGACCACGTTGACGCCCGGGGGCAATGAATCGGTCACCGTCACCTCGGTGGCGGCGTGGGGTCCACGGTTCGTCAGGGCCAGGGTGTAAGTGATCTCCTGGCCCACGGACAGCTCGTTGGCAGACACGGTCTTGGTGAGGCCCAGATCCGCCGCCGGTGCCGGCGCCAGACCGCGAACGACCACGACCTTATCCCCGCCGCCAAACGTCGAGAAGAGATAGTCGCCTGTCAACGGATCAAGGGCGGCCCCCTCGGCACCGTTCAAGCCCGTAAGGAACGTCTGGCGAGAGGCCGGGATCGGAATGCCCGCGCCATCAAGCCGGTACGCGCCGATCGCGTTGGCGGAATACTCGGAAACCAACATGAACTGGCCATCCGAGAACTGCGGTGAACCCGGCGGCACGTAGACGAAACCTTCCGGACCCCCGGGTAACTGGGTCTCGAACCTGGCCTCCGTGAGGTCGAAGGTGCCGGCGCCGTCGGGTTGCAGGCCGGCCGTGTAGAACTGGCCTCCGGGCCAACTGACCATCTTGAGCGAGCCGGCGCCCGGATAACCCTCTGGCACGAAACCCAGCCCCCCGGGTGAGGAAGCGATCTGGAAGGGGCTCAACCCAATGACTTTGTCCGTGGTCGAGCTGCCAGGTTTGACTTGGCCGAGCTCGTTGACAGGCCAACGCGCCAGGAACAGCACTCCCGCGGGCCCATAGGCCACCCCGCCGTCGTTGTATGCCGCGTCGGCGAAGAAGACCGCTTCGCCCGCGAACCCTATGACATGCCGGTCTGCATCCCGGACGACACCGACCGAATAGAGTCTGCCTTGGTCTTGGTCCTGGTTGGCAACGCCGCCGATGATCAAGAACTCTGGATCCCCCAACAAGAATGTCAGCCCTCCGTACTTGGGCGGCAACCCCGGGACCTGTCCCAGGTCGTGTAGGGTGTAGTCTTGATCGAAGGGGGCCTGGACCACTGCTTGAGCCCAGGCGATCCCCCCCACGGGGAGGACAAGCCCAACTCCGAAGAGCAGGGCGGACCATTTCGGTTTCATTCCTTTGGTGGGTTGGTGTGGCGCGTCAAGCCCTCTGCTGTTCAGAGTGTTCAGTGTTTAGTGTTTAGGGGCTTGACAGACAAAAACACTAGCGATTTCGCGGGCCAGACGTCAAGCCCGAATCCCCGGCCCGAGTCCCCAGCACCCCAGCGCGCTGACGCGCAGACGGTCACCCTCACTCCCGCCGCGCGCCTCTGTCCCGTCGCGCTCCAGAAGCCGCCTGCCTGCCCGGCTTCACCTGGCATGGCACGCGAGGCTGCTGGCAACTCGTCCAGGATACGGATATCGCTGTCAACGTCTTTATGCCTGGCAAACAAAAACCAGAAGACGCGAGATACGTGAGATAAGATATTGGACCAACCGGCCCTCGGCCTTGACCTCTGGGAGTGGCCTGGACTAGAAGATCGGCCTGTGCGCAGGCTATGGCTATGGACGGCGGAGGACTGGCGGACTGGCGGATTGAGGGATTGACGGACCGAAGGATTGAATAGATGGCGAGGATGAGGTGAGGCGCGATGCGAGCAACGAGCAAGGTCTGGGTGGTCGTGCGGCTGGCGCTGGGGCTGATGCTGCTGCTTGGACCCGGGAGGGCGCAGGCGCAGATTGACCCGGAGAAGCGGAGCCTGCTGCAGTTTGGCTTCAACCAGCCGATCGAGGGACGCGGACCGATCGCCGGGTACGCCTTCTATTACCAGAACCAGCCCGAGTTCATCCGCAGCAACTTGACGTTGCGACTGGCGGTCGCGCCGGTCTACCTGGATTCGGAGCTGGGAGTGAGCGGGGCGTTGGGGGCGCACACGGATTTGGGTTTCAGTTTGGCGGGGGGCGGGTTCGCGAGCAGCTTTTCGGAAGTGCGCGGGGGAAAACTCTGGCGGGAAGAGTCGTTTACCGGCCACGGGGCGGAAGCGGGGGTGAGCGTTTACCACCGGTTCAACCCGCGGCAGGTGATCCCGCTCAACGCGGTGGCGCGGGTGGCGGTGGACTATGACACGTTTGCGCGGGACCCGGAGACGGCGGTAGGGTTCGAGTTGCCGGAAGATCGGGCGACGCTGCGTGGACGCACGGGTTTGCGATGGGGCGGGGCCGAACCGCGCGTGTTGCCAGCGGTCGCGATGGAGCTATCCCTGTGGTACGAAGTTGGGTGGCGGCAGGAATCGGGGCCGTACGGCTACGGTGGCGATCGCGCGGTGGAGGCGCTGACGCAGTTGTACTGGGGACGCGCGTTGCTGGCTTACACGTTTCCCGAGCTGCAGCACAACTTCTCGCTGAGCCTGACGGCGGGATCGAGCGTGGATGCGGACCGGTTGAGTGCCTACCGGCTGGGCGGTTTTTTGCCGTTGGTGGCCGAGTTTCCGCTGAACCTACCAGGGTACTACTATCAGGAGCTGAGCGCTCGGCGGTTTGCCTTGATCAGCGGTCAATACTCTTGGCCGGTAGACGCGGCCAAGCGGTGGGCGGTGATGATCGAAGGGGGGACGGCGGTGGTGGAGTACCTACGCGGGCTCGATCAGCCTGGAGATTGGCACTCAGGGGTGGGTGGGGGAGTGGGGTTTCGGTCGGCGAACGACCGCTGGCATGTGGTGGCGAGCTACGGGTATGGCATCGATGCGATGCGCACGCACGGTCGGGGGGCGCACCAGGTGGGTTTGTTGCTGCAGCTCGATCTGGAGGCGGGCCCGCCGGGGCGTCGCTTTCCGTTCTTGCGTTGGTTGAATCCGGAACGGTGGTGGGGGTTGGATCGGATGTTCCGGCGTTGAGGGGGCGCTTTTTCGCTGGCCAACCCGTCATCGCGCAGGCAAACAGTGGCCCGGGTTCGCATGAACGAGCAAATCGTCATTCTCGATTTCGGTTCGCAGTACACCCAGGTGATCGCCCGGCGGATTCGGGAGTGCCGGGTTTACTCGACGATCGTTCCTTACACAACGCCCGCGGCCGAGCTGGATGCGCTGTCGCCCAGCGGCCTGATTCTGTCGGGTGGCCCAGCCAGTGTCTACGATGCGAAAGCCCCGCTGTCGGATCCGGGCCTGTTCGAGTTGGGGATTCCGGTGTTGGGGATTTGCTATGGGCTCCAACTCTTGGCCCATTTCCTGGGAGGCAAAGTCGAGCGGGGCGGCAAACGCGAGTACGGGAAGGGGACCCTGAGGGTGACGGAGGCGGCTTGCCCGCTGTTTGCGAAGCTGCCTGGGAGTTTCCAGGTCTGGAACTCGCACGGCGACAAACTGACGCGGTTGCCCGCGGGGTTCGTCTCGGTGGCGACGACTGAGAACTCGGCCTACGCAGCCATTGCGCACGGAGCCAAGCGCTTGTACGGGTTGCAGTTCCACCCGGAGGTGGTGCACACGCCGCGCGGCCAGGAGATTATCGGCAACTTCGTCCACGCCATCTGCGGCTGCGGCCGGAATTGGACGATGCGCCACTACGCCGAGCAGGCGGTCGAGGAGGTTCGCCACCGGGTCGGGGCGGAGCGGGTGATTCTTGGGCTGAGCGGTGGGGTGGACTCGAGTGTGGCGGCGGCGTTGTTGCACCGCGCCATTGGCGATCAGTTGACGTGCATTTTCGTTAACAATGGCCTCCTTCGCGCCGGCGAGGCGGAGGTGGTGCGCGAGGTGTTCGGCCGGCATTTCCACATGCGGCTGCGGTACGAAGATGCGACGCGGATGTTCTTGGGGCGATTGAAGGGGGTGCTGGATCCAGAGCGCAAGCGAAAGGTCATCGGCCGGACCTTCATCGAGGTGTTCCAGGCGGCCACGCGGCGGGCTGGTCAAGCGAAGTTCTTGGCGCAGGGGACGCTTTATCCGGACGTGATCGAATCGGTACCGATCGCTGGCAATCCAGCCGCGCTGATCAAGAGCCACCACAACGTGGGCGGGCTGCCTAAGCGGATGAAGTTCCAACTCGTTGAGCCGCTCAAGTGCTTGTTTAAAGACGAGGTGCGGCAGCTCGGGACCGCGTTGGGCTTGCCGGAGGAGATCGTGTACCGCCAACCTTTTCCCGGGCCGGGTTTGGCGGTGCGGATTCTGGGCGAGGTCACGCCGAAGCGGCTCGAGATCCTGCGCCGGGCCGATGCGATCGTGCTCGAGGAGATGAAGGCGGGTGGCTGGTACTACCGGATCTGGCAGAGTTTCGCCGTGCTCCTGCCCGTGCGCAGCGTGGGCGTGATGGGAGACGAACGGACCTACGACTACACCATCGCGCTGCGAGCGGTGGAATCGCAGGACGGCATGACGGCCGATTGGGTGCGCCTGCCGCACGAGTTGCTCGAGAAGCTCGCCAGCCGCATCGTCAACGAGGTCAAAGGCGTGAACCGCTGCGTGTTCGACATCACCAGCAAGCCGCCCGGCACGATCGAGTGGGAATAACCTGACGGTGCGCCCTGCGAGGCGCCGGGGACAGCGCACGCTGCCGGTCCGCGGCAGCCGGAGGCGGGGCGGCGAGCGGTGCGCCGGTTAGACGCCCCCGATCCAACGGCGGTTTTCCCAGACCGCCTTGAGCGAAGTGAGGTTGCGAGTATCGAACAGCCGCCGGGCGGCGGCGCGGAATTGACCTCGTTTCAGCGCGTGCCAAGCGTCGCTGGCGTTGACGGCCACGAATTGCAGGACGCTGGGGTCCCGGTAGCAGTCGATCATGCAACGGGTGCAGCCGTCGCGAATGAGCTTCGAGGCGTCGAACTCGTAGATGTTGCACATGGGTTTCTCCCAGTAGTGGCAACGGTACAAGTCCAGCTTCCAATCCAGATAAAAGTACTTGTGCCCGCCCAAACAGCCGAACCGCTCCGGCTCGCCTCTCAAGTGCCGTTGCATCTCGGTCAGCGACTCCGTCGGATTCACCACGGGAAAACCGCTGGTGCGCTTCATCTGTTTGATCTGCTCGAAGACGGCGGCGAGCTCGTCGGTCCGGTAGGCGACCAGTTGCGAGTCGCTAAAGCTCAAATAGGTCGAGCCCAGCGTCGTCAGCGGGTAGGAGAACGTGCAACTGCTGAAGCCCAACGTCCGCAAGAATCCGGGGAGTTTGGCGTAATCCTCGATCAGGCGGCTGGCGGTTACACTGGCGGTGGTTTGGACGCCCAGTTGGTCGAAGAGAGCGTTGGCCTGTTGGATCTTGCGGCAGACGTCGGGCAAGCCGCGATTGGTTTCGTGGCGAGCCACGTCGTGAGCGTCGATGGACATGATGACGCTCGTCAGCCCATCGGCGGACAGCGCGCGCATGTTGGCGTCGGTCCAGAGCGAGCCATTGGTGCAGATCATCGGGCGAATGCCGCGTTCGGCGGCGTAGCGGACCATGGCCCGCAGGTCTTTGTGCACCAGGGGTTCGCCCCCTACAAACAGCAGGTAACCAATGTGGTTGCGGACGCAAATGTCGATGACGTCCCGCGCCTCGGCCAACGTCACGCTGCGCCGTTGGCGCGGATCGAATCGGTCCACCGCGAAGCCGCAAAAATCGCAGCGGGCATTGCAGATGTTCGTGATGGCGAACTGTAAATAGCCGGGACCACCGTGATCCAACACGTCCAGCAACAGCCGACCTGCGCCCGCCCGCGGTCGCGCCACGGGAAGCAGTGGCCTCACTTCTCGACCGGCTGCCCGGCCTTCTCCCAAGCACGGAAACCGCCATCCAAGTGAGCGACGGACTTGAACCCCAACTTCCGCAGCACAGCCAGCGACTTGGTGCTGCGGCCGCCGGAGGCGCAATGGACCAGATACGCCTGGTTCCGGTCCAACTCGGCGAGCCGTTCCTCGAAGCCCGCCGCGTTGAAGTCCAAGTTCTTGGCCCCGCTAATGTGGCCGGCCCGGTACTCCGCTGGTGTTCGAACGTCCAGCACCGCGTATTGTTGCTCGCGGATCAGGCGCTGCGCTCCAACCGCGTCCACATGGACCACTTGCGGCGCAGGCGCGGTGCCCGCCGCGAGCACTGGCTCCGAACCGACACCGACTCGCGAGGCGGCCGGGCCGCAACCGCAGACCAAGAGCCCACCGAGACAACCGAGGGCGATCCCCAGCATTTTCATGGCGCGTAATGTGGCATGTCATTTGGTTTTATCAACCCGCCGCTCGCCCGCCGCTTGCCCGGCGTCCGTCCTCAGACGTGACCGGCCTGGGAGCCGGGTCGCGCCGGTCGCAACGGCTGGCCTTCCGGAGGCTGCGCTTGCATGCGCCGGCATGCCTTTCGGCGACGACGGCGCGCGCGTCCGAAACAGCGCTTGGGTGTTAGCGCTTGGGCCCCGTGACCATGGGGAAGTCGTCGGTGCGAAACGGCGAGACGGGCAGCCCGCCCTTGCTGAAGAGGTTGATCACCGGGTAATCGGCCCAGCCAAAGCGGACCGCGGCCGGTTCGGGCACGCTGGGGCTGCTGACGACAACCCGGTTCCCTTGAACGACGGCTTTGGCCCAAACGAACTTGCGGTCGGCGCTGGCAATGGCAAATCCGGTCAACTCGCCCCCACGGGCCTCGAGACCGTCGGCAGCGTGTTGGAAGCGGATGATGGCCCGCGGGCCATCGAACCGGACCGAACGGAAGGTTGGGCTGAGGCCATGGATGCGCTCGCCGTAGGCAATGACCCGCGCGGCCAGGGCCAAGCGCTCACCCACAGGTTGCTTCTTGGCGGGATGGATGTCGTCCTTGTCGCCCACGTCTGTGATGACGGCCAGGCCGACCTCGGGGAGCAGTTTGGCTGCGAAGCCCTGTGCCTCACGCAACTCAGCCCAATCGCTCTCGCCCGGCGCGGCCGTGATTTCCCCCAGCGCGCGCTTGCGATTCTTGTCCCAAGGCGCCAGTTGCACCGCTAGGAACGGAAAATCCCCCTGGCCCCAATCGCTGCGCCAATTGCGGATCATGTCCGCAAACAATCGGCGGTACTGGAACGCGCGACCGGCGTTGGACTCGCCCTGATACCAAATCGCTCCGCGGATGCCATAGGGCAACAGCGGTGCGATCATGCCGTTGTACAGTTCGGTCGCCCGCCAGCCCAGGCCAGGTCGCCGCTTGTCGAACGGCTTGCCTTCCTTCTCCGCCTCCGCCTTTTCCTTCTCCCATTGGGCCACCGCCGACTCGTAGGCGGCCACGGCGGCTCGCGACGTTTCTAAGATGTCTCGCTTCCACTCCGGGTCCTCGTTCAGGGTCGCCTCGCTCATCCACACCTCCGCCGGCGAGCCGCCCCAAGACGTATGGATCAAGCCCACCGGCACCTGCCGCGACGTTTGCAGCGCCCGACCAAAGTAGTAGCCCACCGCGCTGAAGCTCGCGACGGTGTCGGGCCCGCAAAGCCGCCAGGCCGACTGCACGTCCTCGACGGGCGCCAGCGCCTTGAGTTTCGGCACTGTGAACAGGCGCAGGTTCGCGTTGGCGGCCCCGGCAATGTCCGCCTGCGGCTCGTGCGAGCGGGTCAGCGGCCATTCCATATTCGATTGACCGCTGCAGACCCACACCTCGCCCACCAGCACGTCCTGCACCTCGAGCCGGTTCTTGCCGCGCACCACCAACACATCGGGACCGCCAGCCTTGACCGCCTTCAGGCGCACCTGCCACCGGCCTTGGGCGGCGGTGGTGGTCTGAGTTTGGCCGCGGAACTCGACGGTGACCGCCTCGCCTTCGTCGGCCCAACCCCAAACCGGGACGGTCTGGCCTTGCTGCAAGACCATGCGGTCGGTGAAGAGCGCGGGGAGCCGGACTTCGGCCTGCAGGCCCAGCGTCAGCATCCCCAAAGCCAGAACCGGCGCCCCCAGCGCTGCCATGCCGCGCCGGGCACCAGCGAGAAAACCGCGTCCGCGCTGGAGCCATTGAGGTTTCCACGCTACACCAGTGAACAAGTGTGAAGTGAACATGGCAGGTACTCCAACGCAACCTCCTCCCTGCCGTCAACGTCGAAAACGCGCCGGTGCGGAGGCCACTTGATCGCTTGAAGTCCGACCCCGATTCGGCTATAGGCCCTAGTGCAGTCTCGAAGCGGAAGCGAATTTGACGACCATTGATGTGCCGACCTCGTCCTCACCCCTAACCCGCATCCTTATGAGCACTTTGACCCGAACCACGCGAACCCCGCCCTCGCTCGCCGCTGCGCTGCGATCGCTCGTCGCGACCGACTCGGACACTCACCCTCGCCGCCGGCCTCGGCGAGCTGCGCGCGCCGCGTTCACGTTGATCGAGTTGCTGGTGGTCATTGCCATCATCGCCATCTTGGCGGGGATGCTCTTGCCGGCCTTGGCCCGGGCTAAAGCCAAGGGCAAGCAGACCGCCTGCCTCAACAACATGCGACAACTGGGCATTGCCACCGTCATGTACGTCCAGGACAACGGCAAATACCCCGGCACCCTTTTCGCCCAAGGCGGCTTCCGTTACGTCTGGGCGCCGCGGCTCTTCACGCAGATCGGGACGAACCGCGCCGTGTTTGCCTGCCCCGCGGCCCGTGTGGACAGCCACTGGGACACCAACGTCAACCGCACCCTGGGCGCGCTGAACATGTACGGCGGCGGTCGCGATCCGTGGGGCATTAGCGAGACGGCCCTCTTCTCGCTTGGCTATAACGATTGGGGCGCTTTTCCCGCCTTCTCCGACAAAGGCCTGGGCGGCGACGTCGACAGCCTCCAGTACGAGGTGCGCGAGGCGGCCGTGGTCAAGCCGACCGAGATGATCATGCTCGGCGACAGCAAGCCCGGCGACGGCAGCAGCGCCAAACCCACCCGCGGTTGGTTCGATGGCAACATCGATCCGACCACCCCAGCCGAGTGGCCTTCGAACCGACACAACCGGCGGACGGTCCTGATGTTCTGCGACGGCCACGCCGAGAGCCCCCTGCGCAATGAGGTCATCGACCCCACCAACGACAAGTGGCATCGGGCTTGGAACAACGATAATTCGCTGGCGGGGAGTTGGACGGTGAACCGGATCGAGGCGGCCAAACTGGATCCTTGAGCCGCCGCCGTTGACACCGCGCCAGGGGCGCAACGTGGCGTTGCCTTTTGGCCGCACACGCTTACTTTGCGGTCATGATTTTGGACCGCACGCTCGAGGACCTGCTCCAGCGGGTTTGGGATGGGCAACGGGTGGTTCCAGCCGAGGCACTGCGTCTGTATCGCCTGCCGCTCGAGGAGTTGGGCGCGCTGGCCGACCGACGGCGCCGCTTGGCCAAGGAGCGCGCTTACGCCGGCCGCGGCAACGAGATCGTGACCTTCATTGTCGATCGGAACATCAACTACACCAACATCTGCAATGTCTACTGCAAGTTCTGCGCCTTCTACCGCTTGGCGAGCGATCCGGATGCGTACGTGATCTCGCTGGCAGAGTTGGACCAGAAGATCGCCGAGACGCTGGCCGCGGGCGGGACCCAGATCCTCCTCCAAGGCGGGCATCACCCCCACCTCACCCTCGGGTGGTATCTGGACCTGCTGGCCCACATCAAGGCCAAGTTCCCGCAACTCAACATCCACGGCTTTAGCCCAAGCGAGTTCATCCACTTCCGCGAGGTCTTCAACCTCGAACTCGAAGACCTCCTCCGCCAGTTCCAGGCGGCCGGGTTGGGGTCCATCCCGGGCGGCGGCGGCGAGATTCTCGTGGACCGGGTGCGCCAACGGATTTCACCGCTCAAAGCGACGAGCGACGAGTGGCTTGCGGTAATGTCGACCGCGCACCGTTTGGGCCTCAGGTCCAGCGCCACGATGATGTTTGGCCACGTAGAGACCCTCGAGGATCGCATCGAGCACCTGGACCGCCTCCGCCAGCACCAGGATGCATCGGGCGGTTTCACGGCGTTCATCGGTTGGACCTTCCAAGCTGAGAACACCAAGCTGCGCGCCCCCACCGTGGGCGCGCACGAGTACTTGCGGACCCAGGCCCTGGCTCGGATCTACTTGGACAACTTCGAGAACGTGCAGAGCTCCTGGGTGACGCAGGGCCCGGAGATTGGCCAGGTCGCCCTCCAGTACGGAGCTAACGATTTGGGCAGCATCATGTTGGAAGAGAACGTCGTCTCCCAGGCCGGGGCCTCCTTCCGCATGGGGGTGGCCGACATGCGCCGCCTCATTGCAGACCTCGGTTACGAACCTCGCCAACGCGACAACTGGTATCGGTTGGTCGACTGACTCATTGGACGGATAGCCCCACGGGTGCCCCTGACTTCCCTGCTCCCTGACGTTAGCACAAGTACACTGGTTTATAATAGTTGACAGAGGTCGGAGCCTCCTTCCGCAGAGGTGGCCGGATGGCCCCACGGGTGAGCCTGAGTACATCTACCCCGTCTGATGCTAGCACAAATGCCCTGGTTTATAATGGTTGACACGGTTGACACGGCAAACCGCGATTGACGTCAACCCCAAGACCTCGCACCCTCCCACCGACTAACAGCCCTGACAACCCAAACCACGAACCCTCGGACGCCCATGAAAGCACGCCGTGCGTTCACCCTGATCGAGCTCCTCGTCGTCATCGCCATCATCGCCATCCTGGCTGGGCTCCTGCTCCCGGCCCTCTCGCAGGCGAAAGCCAAGGGCATCCGCACCAAGTGCACTAGCAACATGCGCCAACTGGGGCTCGCCATTCGGATGTACGGCGACGAGAGCCGCGACCTGTTCCCGGACTGTACCGGGGCCGTCTGGCCCTGGGACCTGCCCGCCCGGGCAGCCAACGCCTTCGTCAAGAACGGCGGTACCCGAGCCATCCTCTACTGCCCTGGCTTCGCCAAGCAGGACAACGACACCCTGTGGAGTTTTACCACCGGCGTGACCAATGAGGTGGCGGGCGACCATGTCTCCGGCTACCGTGTCATCGGCTATGCCGTGGCCTTCAAGGGCTCAGGCCGGGTGCGCGTGACCAATATCACCGAGTCGTTCCATCCCGCCCCCTGGCGCATGGCCAATGGCACCTTCTATGACCCCGGCCCGGCCGAGCGGGTGATCGCCGCCGACGGCACCCTCTCGAACGGCGACAACGAACGCGATCGCACCCGCAATTCGTACAAGGGCGTCGACGGCGGTTGGCGCGGACATCAAGCTCCGCACCTCAGCGGCCGGTTGCCGGCCGGGGGCAATGTCCTTTGCCTGGACGGCCATGCCGAGTGGCGCAAGTTCGAAAGGATGGTGGTCCGCACGGATGGTGGGCCCGCTTTCTGGTGGTGAGCTCCGCCGCCACGGGCGTTGGTGATGGGAGGAACCGCCCTGCCGCAGCTCACTCGATCCGCTGCCGCTCCAACTGCGGCAGCCAAGGATCGGCTAGCACCATGCGTTGGGTGTGCTTCTCCCACCAGGACTGGTACGGCGGGTGAGGTGCCGGCACCTGGCTCGCCCGTGCGCTGTTCGACAGCAGGACGCGGGCCTCGTCGCGGAGCAAGAAGTGAAGGTAACTCCAGAGCACCCTCGATTTCGGTTTGCCGTCCAGCATTTGCACGAGCCGACTCGCAGCCGCCATATCTCCGCGGCGCGCCAATGCCACTGCGGCCCGCTCTCCGGCCTCTCCCGGCAGGCGGCGGAGTTCTTGCAGCGCCGCCTCGCCCCGCATTGGCTGATCGGAGCAGAGGTAAACTGCGGCGGCAACACGGATGACCGGGGTTTGGGCGGCTAGCAAGGTTCCCAGGTGCTGCGTCCGATCGCGGTCGCACCGATAAGCGAAGGCAGGATACCTTGAAGGTAGGGATCAAAGGGCAAATCTTCCGCCGGGATCGACTCGAGGTATTTCAGGGATTCGGCTCCGCCCGTGCCAAGGACGATGGTCAGGCAATCGCTCCAACTCCAACTCTCGATCTCCCCGGGGTCTGGCGAGGCCCGATAGGCGAGCAATCGCTTCAGGAGCATCCGGGGTGCGCGAGTGGCTTCGACCTGACCCAGCTCAAGATGCTTGGTCGGTCTCTCGCGATCTTCACCATCACTCCTTGTAGCAGAGGGTCGCCAGCGTGCAAGCGCCGCAGTTGCCCGGAGTCCGCGCTTGCCGCAGCACCTGACGACGCGGCAACATGACACCATGTCTGCACGACAAACTCGGGCCCCTCGCCCTCGCCCCCACCGCTCGACGCCGGCCTTCGACCTCGCGGCTTACCTGGCCCACTCCACTGCCCTCGTGAACCGGGCGCTGGACCGGTTTCTGCCCCGAGCAGCGGCCAAGCCGACCACGATCCACCAGGCGATGCGCTATTCCTTGTTCGCCGGAGGCAAACGGCTGCGGCCGGCGCTTTGCCTAGCTGCCGCCGAGGCCTGTGGCGGGGACTGCCGGGAGGCCCTACCCCTGGCCTGTGCGGTCGAGTGCATCCACACCTACTCGCTGATCCACGACGACCTGCCGGCGATGGACAACGACGATTTTCGCAGGGGCAAACCCACCAACCACAAGGTCTTCGGCGAGGGGATCGCCGTCCTGGCCGGGGACGCTCTGCTGACCCAGGCCTTCGAGATCGCCGCTCAATGCCGCGGTTGGCCTCGCCATTCCCACCAAGCCGTCGTTTTGGAACTAGCACGTGCGTCCGGCTCGCGTCAACTGGTCGGCGGTCAGGTGGCGGACCTCGAGGCGGAAGGCCGGCGCGTTGCGGTGCCGCAGTTGCGGTACATCCACGAACGGAAGACCTCCGCCTTGCTGAGTTGCTGCACACGGCTGGGCGGCATGAGCGCCAACTGCACCGCGCGGCAACTCGAGGCCCTGACTGCTTTCGGGTACCACGTTGGCCTCGCGTTCCAGGTCATCGACGACATCCTGGACGTCACACAAACCAGCGAGCAACTGGGCAAGACCGCCGGCAAAGATACCGCCGCGCATAAGGCCACCTATCCGGCTCTGGTCGGGCTCGAACGCTCGCGCCGCATTGCCGCCGAGCTAACCGAGCGGGCCTTTGCCGCCCTCCGCCCCTTCCGGGGCCGAGCCTTCGCCCTCGAAGCCCTAGCTCAGCACCTCCTCGGTCGGGACCGGTGAGCACTCAAGCGCCCCGAGCCCAGCGCCGCCACCCCGCAAACCCAGCCAAACCTAACCCGGCCAGCAGCGCCCACTCGCCCGGCTCGGGCACCACGGTGTAATCGTCCACCAAGGTTCCATCGACCGCATAGAACTTGAAGTTAATGGACTGGTCGTCCGCCGTGACGAGCATCGCCCCGTATTTCGAGTTGTACCGCGCTTGGCTTTCGGGTAGGGGCGGCACGTCGAAACCATACAACCCATGCCCGCCTGAGCCATTGACGAAGTAGGTCAAGCCATCCACCTGCAGGCGCTCGTACAGGTGGTCGTGCCCGGCCAGGACCGCCGTCGCGCCCCACTCCTTGAACGGCCACTGCAGCGCCGGCGTCGAGCCATGCACCCCGCCCGACGAATAGGGCGGATGATGCAGGTATACAATCCGCCACGGTTGCGTGGATAGCGCCAGCGTGTCCTCGAGCCACTGCGCTTGCGTCGAGGTGGCCGTGATCCCGTCCGGCTCGTTCACATCGCTGTCGAGCGCAAACAAATGGATCGGCCCCCACACAAAATCGTAATACCGCTCGTTCCCAGGCAAGCTGAAGTAGCTCAAGTACGGCGCGGCGCCCGGCGTGTACCAATCATGGTTGCCCAGGCTCGGGAAGAACCGGTTTTGCGTCCCGCCCGGGCCGTAAACGCCCGAGTACGGCGCCAGGTACTCGTGGTAGAACTGTCCAATGTTCGCGTCGATGGTCAGCGCCGAACCTATCGGGTAGTTGTTGTCGCCGGTCGTAATGATGAAGTCCGGCGCCCAACTCTGGACGAGCGCCGCCACACTCGCTTCCCCAGCGCCTCCATCCCCGTAGTCCCCAATCACCGCGAACCGCGTAAAGAGTTGCCCCTCGACCAGGGGCGCTCCCCCGGCGAGCGCCCCGACCAGCGCGAGCGTGGATTGAACAGCTTTCATGGTCTGCCTGGGTGGATGGGTTGTTCGCCTAGGCAGAGTGTCTGGTCCGTCACGAAAAGGCAAGCTCCGGGTACTCGCGACGCGCACTCGGGTACTCGCGCCTGGCTGTTCGCGCCTGCTCACGGCTGAGCCAACGGCAACACCGACCTGAACCCGCCGGTGATGTACTTGTTGTTCGGCGAGCGCCCGTTGCGGTGGGACACCCGGCAGCCCGTGGCGTAGACGTCCCAACTGCCGCCGCGAATCGTGCGGGCCGAGCCCTCGACCGGCCCTCGAGGATCGGATGCAATGCCTTAGCCAGGCGAACGAGGCGGTGCGCCAAGGCGCGCGGGGTTCCTCACTCCAATCCCAGGGCCTTGCGCCCCTCGGCGGTGATCATGGACTGGTGCCACGGCGGGTCCCAGACGATCTCGACGCTGGCATCGCGCAAACCCGGCAAGGCCAGGATGCGCTCCTGGGCGTCGCGGGCGATCACCGGTCCCATGCCGCAGCCGGGCGCCGTCAAGGTCATCTTGACCGCGACCCGCCAGTCGCCCTCCGGCAACTGATCGAGGGCCAAATCGTACACCAACCCTAGGTCCACGATGTTCACCGGGATTTCCGGGTCGTAGCACGTCTTGAGCGTGTCCCAGATCAGTTTCTCATCGACCGCCGGCGAGCCGGTCGCGCCGGCCGGAGCCGTCTCGCGCGCCAGTTCCCGTCCCAGGGCGCCGGCGTGCCGGCCGTCAATCCGGAACAAGCTCCCTAGGGCGCGAATGGTGAGCGACCCGCCCAGGTCCTGCACCACATCGACCGCTGTGCCGGCCGGTAAGACCACCTTGTTTCCCGCCGGGATCTGCACCGCTTCGCAATCGCGTTCCAAGTCCAACGTTGTGCCTGGTTTCATGCCCGAGAAGCTAGCGGATGTCCGCGGTTTGGCAATCTCCTCGGCGCCGGGTTCGCCAAGGTGACCGCCTGGGCCGAACGCCTTCACTCGTACCGCAGCGACTCGATGGGGTCGAGGTTGGCCGCTTTCACCGCTGGGTAGGTGCCGAACACCACCCCGACCACCGAGCAAATCAACAGCCCCAGCAACACCCAGTCCACCGGCACCACCGGCGGCACCTTCAGCAAGTAGGCCGCCACGTTGCCGCCCACAATCCCGAGGATGACGCCGATCACTCCGCCCACCTCGCACAACACCACCGCCTCGAGGATGAATTGCGTCACGATGTTGCGCTTCTTGGCGCCCACAGCCCGGCGGATTCCGATCTCCCGGGTGCGTTCCGTGACCGAGACGAGCATGATGTTCATGATGCCAATCCCGGCCGCCACCAAGGCGATCGAGCTGATCACCGCCACCGCCACCCGCACGGTGAGGGTGAAACTCTGGAACTGGGTAATCAGCGAGTCGTTCGAGAAGATCTCGAAGTCGTCCTCCTCGCCCGGTGGCACCTTCCGAATCGCACGCAGAATCCCGCGCACTTGCTCGACGGTATCCTCGTAAGCGGCCTGATTGACAGCTTGCACCAGGATGTCCAGCGAACTCCAGAGCCGACCGTACCGGTTCATGCCGGTGCTCAACGGCACGATGGCGAAGTTGTCCTGCTGCCCGCCCAGCACGCCCCCCTTGGACTCGAGCACGCCAATCACGGTGTAAGCAATCCCGTCCAGCTTCACCCGTTCTCCGAGAGCCGAGCCGAAGGGAAAGAGCGACCTGGCCAGACTGGCAGCCAACAAGCACACGTCTTTCGCGCTGTCCAGGTCCGCCTCGTTCAGGCTGCGCCCCTCGGCCACGATCCAGTTCCTCGCTAGGAACACGCCTGGCGTCGCGCCGATCATCCCCACATTGGGCGGCGTCTTTTGGTAGGCCGAGACCGCCTCTCCCGCCCATAGGAACCGCTGCAACCCCACGCTCCCGGCCAAGCTCGCCCGGTCGATCACCGCGCGGCCGTGGGCGAGGCTAATGTTCTTGCGCCGCGCGTATTTCTCGAATTCCCCAGGACCTCCGAAGTGCACCGCCGGCCATTTCCGGACTTGGAAGGTGTGGCTGCCCAGTTGACTGAGTTCCTCCTCGATGTTCCGCTGCAGCACCCGCATGGCCGTCATCACCAAGATGATCGAGAACACCCCCACCAACACCCCCAACAACGTCAGCCCCGACCGCAACTTGTGGGCCACCAAGGCGCTCCGCGCCATGGCGAAGCTCTCGCGCACCTCCGCCCAAAGGAGAATTGCCGCGCGCCGTCTGCTGGCTGGCTGGAGGCTCCGCATGCGCGCCTCACTCGTTGCGCAGCGCCTCGACCGGATCCAGCCGCGCCGCGCGCCAGGCCGGCAGGAACCCGGCCACCACACCCGTCACCAACGACACCCCCAGGGCAATGCTGACAATCCCCAACGACATCGTCGCCGGCATGAACCGCTGCAGCACCAAGGTCAGCGGCCAAGCGATCCCCAACCCAATGAGCCCCCCCAGCGAGCAGATCGACGCCGCCTCGATCAAGAACTGCAGCAGAATCGACCGTCGCTTGGCCCCAATGGCCTTGCGAATCCCGATCTCGCGCGTCCGTTCCGCCACCGAAACGAACATGATATTCATAATCCCGATTCCCCCCACGAACAAAGACAGGCCCGTGATGAACAGGCCCGCCGTCGCAATGGTGCCAATCACCCGGTTGAAAGTCTGAATGAAAAGGTCCTGCTGATTGATCGCAAAATCGTCCGGATCCCCCGGCTCGACCCGGCGCACTCGTCGCAGGACGCCGCGCGCCTCCTCGCGCACCTCCTCGAGCCGCTCGACGCCGCCCGCCTTGACCTGAATGGTCAACTGCGGGTCGTGCCAGAAGGTGGCACGGAACTGGTCCAGCGGGATGATCGCTTGGTTGTCCAGGCTAAACGCGCCCAGGAAGTCGCCCTGCTGGTCCAACACCCCCACGACCTCGAACGAGCGCCCCCCTAAATACACGCGGTTCCCCAAAGGCGGCTCACCGTGAAAGAGGTTCTCGGCCGTAGCCGACCCCAGCACGCAGACCGGCCGCCCCCCCCGCGCCTCCGCCGCACTAAAAAACCGCCCTTGCGCCACCGCCAAACCGGCCGTGAGGAGAAACTGCTCGGTCGTGCCCACCACGCGCACGCTGGCGGCGCTGCGATCTCTGTATTTTACCGGCCGAGACGTTTCCGCCTCGGGCGCCACCGCCACCGCCGAGGTCAAGAGCCGCTCGACGGCCCGGAATTGGATGACATCGATCGCCGGGCGCCGGCTCTGCCGGATCCACTCCTCGCGCGAGTCGATGAACCAGTTGTACTGCTGCACATAGAGCACGTCCGTCCCCAACATCCGCACGCTCTGCGTGAACCCGCGTTTCAACCCCTGAATCGCCGTCCCCATGAGCGTCACCGTCACAATCCCAATCACAATCCCCAGCGTCGTCAGACCCGCCCGCAGCTTGTTCGCCCGCAGGGCGTCCCCCGCGATCCGCAGGCTCTCCAACATTTCTGTCGCCAGGCGCATCGCGCGGTGGCGTCAGGGACGCACCCGATCGTCGCTCGCGATCAGGCCGTCCCGAATCCGGAGAATGCGGCGGGCGTGGCGCGCCACGTCTTCCTCGTGGGTTACCACAATGATGGTGTGCCCGCCGCCCGAGAGCTGCTCGAACAGGTCCATGATCTCCGCCCCAGTCTTCGTGTCCAGGTTTCCCGTCGGCTCGTCCGCCAACAGAATCGAGGGCCGATTCACCAACGCCCGCGCGATCGCCACCCGCTGGCGTTGGCCCCCCGACATCTCCGTCGGCTTGTGCCCCATCCGGTCCCCCAACCCCACCTGCGTGAGCGCCTCGCGCGCCGTGCGCCGCCGCTCCTCTGCCGGCACCCCGCCGTAAATCAGCGGCAGCTCGACATTGTGCAGCGCGTTGGCCCGAGGCAGCAAGTTGAACGTCTGAAAGACAAAACCGATCTCCCGGTTCCGCACCTCGGCCAGTTGGTTATCGTCCATGTCCCCAACCTGCATGCCGTTGAGCGCATAGGTCCCCCCCGAGGGCGTGTCCAGACACCCAATCACGTTCATCAGGGTCGATTTCCCCGAGCCCGACGGCCCCATGATCGCCACGTACTCCCCCCGTGCGATTGTCAGCGACACCTCCCGCAGGGCGTGGATCGTCTCCGACCCCATCCGGTAGCGGCGCGCGATCTTCTCGAGTTGGATCAGGCTCACGGTTGCATTCACCCCCGCACTCGCTGCGTCCGAAACCCCATCCGTGGGTCTGCAGTCGGCTTCACTTCTTTTCCTTGTCCTTGCTCGCCTCGCCAGGCCCCGCGCCGATCCGCACCTTCTTGCCATCCTCCAGCTCGCGACTGATCGCTTTAAACCCGCCTGAGACCACTTCCTGATTCTCCTGCAGCCCTTCGAGGATTTCCGTGTACGCGTCGTCGCTGATGCCGCGCTTGACCGGCACCATCTTCGCCCGGTCGCCCTCCTTCACGAAGACGACCTCGATCGGCTTGGGCGCCTCGTGTGGCTTGCGTCCGGCGACCGCGTTCGTGCCACCCACCGCGTTGGTGCTGCCGAGTGCATTCGTGCCACCAGCGAGGTTCGTGCTGGCGATCGCGTTCGTGGCGCCGGCGGCGCCCGCGGCTTGGTTGGTGCGGCCAACGGCGTTCGTGCCGGCGCCCGGCTGGCCTTTCCGCGCGCCCGGCTCTGTCGGCGGCTTGGGCATGCGCGTCGTGACGCTGGCAATCGGCACGGTCAAGACATTGGTCCGGTAGCGGGTCTCGATCTCCGCCATCACCGACATCCCGGGTCGAAACGGCTCCTTCTCCGCAATCCGGATCTTGACCTCGAACCGGGTGGCGTCCGGCGATTGACCGCCCATGCCGCCGCCGGCCCCGAGCGCCAAGCCCTTGGACGAGTTGGCAATCTCGGTGACCGTGCCGCCGAACTTGCGATCCTTGAACGCATCCACCTCGAGGCGCACGATCTGACCGAGCCGGATCAGCACCACGTCGATCTCGCCAATGTCCACCCGCGCTTCCATCTCGCTCAGATCCGCGATGGTCATCATCTCCGTCCCCGCCATCATCGCCGTCCCCACCACCCGCTCGCCGAGTTGGGAGTTGAGCCGAATAACCGTGCCATCCAACGGGGCCTGAATGGTCGTCTTGCGCAAGTCCTCCTCCGCCCGCTGCAACGCCGCCTGCGACATCTCGACCTGATGACTGGCGCTCTGAAACTGCGCCCGCGCAATCTCGAACCCGGTCTTCGCGTCCACGTGAATCGACTCGGACACGAGGTTGTTCCGGAACAGCGCGTCGATCCGCTGGTACTCGAGCTCCGCCTTGCGCAGGTTCGCCTCGGCCGTGGTCTTGCCCGCCAGCGACGCCTTGTAGCTGGCCTCGGACGAGTTGCGGCTGGCCACATACATGTCCGGTTTAATCCGCACCAACAGGTCGCCTTTCTTGACTGCCTGCCCTTCCTTGACCGCCAGCTCGATGATCTCGCCGCTCACCTCGGGACTGATCTTGACATAGAACACCGGCTGAATGCGGCCGTTGGCCACCACCAACTCCGTCAAGTTCCGGCGCGTTACCTTCTCGGTCTGCACGCTCAACACCGCTTCCCGCTTGGTCACCAGCGCCGCCGTCGTTAAACCGGCCAGCACCAGTGCCAGAACCGCGAACACCACGCGTTTGCGGCGCTTCGATGACTTTGCGGATCTTGGGGTTGCCATAGCCGTTCCCACTAGTGACATCGCTCGCTTGGATTCGTTTCACTGAACCTTCCAACTCACCCGGCAAAAATCTTCTGCGTGAGGAGCCCCACGCCGAGACCCAAACCCGTGAACAACAGCCACAGCCCGAAAACCCAACCGGCGCTCTTCGCCAAGGAGGCCCCGCTGAGCCGCGCCAAGCCGATTGCCCGCACCACCAGCACCCAAAAGGCCATCGCGTCCACCGCGACCAACAGCGAGTGGCTCGGGTTGGTGGGGTCGAACTCCCAGCCCAAGAGCGTCATGAGGTTCGGGCCGGCAAAGATGTTCCCCAACACCAGGATCAACAACGTCTTCACCACACCCTCGAGCACCAGGAGCATGCTACTGAGCCCCGCCACCTCGACCGCCTTCATGAACGTGAAGCCGCCCTTGAGAATCTTCGCCCCCACCAACCAGATCAGAAACGCCCACCAAAACGGCGAGGCAAACGCCGCCAGCGGCGGCCCCACCAGTACCATCACCGAACGTTGCACCCCAGCGAACCGGTCCTGCATCTCCACAATCCGCTCCGCCTGCTCCGCCTTCAGCTTCCCGCTGTCAACCTGGCGCTGGATCGCCTGCGCCTGCACGTCGCGGAATTGCTGCTGGGCGAAATCCTGGTTCATGACCAACCACCCGCCGATCCACCCCACCACCATCAAGAGCACAATCGGCGCCAGCCAGTTCGCCGCCGCCGGCTTGGCCGCCGCCACCTCCTCGAACACCTCGCCGGGCGCCGCAAACACATTCACCAGCCGCGCCCCCAACGAACTGGGAGGCAGTGACTCGGGTGGGGCTGGAGGAGGAGTGGCATCAAGATGGTTCATAGCTCGTTTGTCGGTCACAGCTTCGAGCGCGGCAGCGCCTCAGCACGGAACTCGGGCGTCTCGCCCGAGGCCCCGCGGGCACACTGCCCGCGCTCCAAACTCGATCGGTCCACAACATGTTCCGGGTTTCGCGGACTCGCGTGGCGGGGCTCGCCTTGCTCCGCTCCACCGTCAGAGTCTAGTCAAGGCCAACCGGCAGGGAATTACAACTTCTCAACCGCGCTGGAACGCAGGGACCCGCCGCTCGCCCGGCGGGATGCGCGAACCCCTGCCTTCGACCCAACGTTTGCCAGGGGGCGAGTTCGCGTGTAGTTTGGCCCGCCTCAGTGCGCAAGCGCTCAGGCCCGTGGCATTAAGTCAAACTCGATAATCATAGCCCTAGCCCGATACCCTATGAAACCAACTCGGATGAACTTGCTGCTCGCGGCCCTCTGCGGCCAGCTCCTGGCCGGCGAAGGTCCTTGGCTCACGGACATGACCAAGGCCCTCGAGCAGGCCAAGACTGAACAGAAAACCGTCTTGATCGACTTCACCGGCTCCGATTGGTGCGGCTTTTGCATCAAGTTGGACAAGGAGGTCTTCGAGACCACCGAGTTCGGCGATTACGCCAAAAAGAACCTCGTGTTGGTGAAGGCCGACTTCCCGCGGCGCAACGCGCTCTCAGCGGAACTCAAGGCTGCCAACGAAGCCCTCAAGGCCAAGTACGCCACCCCCTTCAAAGGTTACCCCACCATCGTGCTCGTGGATGCCAACGGCAAAAAACTGGGCGAGACCGTCGGCTATCGCCCCGGCAGCGGCTCGAAGGACTACCTCGCCAAACTGGACCAGATCCGGAAAAAGTAGCCCCGGGTGGCGTCCCCGGGCGCGGCCGTTGAGCGCCAGCCCCACGCCCGAGATCGCAAGAGGGACGACCAGTCGGCGGTAGGGCCCGCAGTCTTCTGCGCACCGCCCCCTCTGTCCACCGTGGCTCGCGGCGCGCAGCGGATTGCGCGCCCTGCCGGCAGACTTCTGCTATCCCGAGGTCGAAGCTATGGCGCCATGCGCACCTCGCTTCGTTCCTCGTGGAAGTCCATCACGCGCTGTTGAAAGAGCTGTCGCCCCTCGAGCCGCCAGCGAAAGATCTGCGTAAACCACCACCCTTCGAGGGTCCGCACCCGCTCGAACGCAGTCTCGCACTTCTTGACCACGCCGACCAGCCCCCCCACCACGTTCACCGGCTCGAGCAAACGCAATTGCGCGCGCACCATCGCGTGTTCCGCTTCGTCGATCCACACCCGGCCAGCGGTCTGATTAATGAAGCGATCCTTGATGCTCTTGCCGGGTAACCCGCCCCGCCGCGGCGCGAACTCGATGACCCAGGCCGGACGCTCATTGATCAACTCCTTGCCCACCAGCTCAAACCGGAAGCGATCGAGCAGCTCGTCGTCCACCTGGAAGTCGTGCCGCTGATACGGTTTGCCTTTCCGCTCGCGGGTCTTGCCATCCGGTTCCTCCTCGCCCTCCGCCACTCCGTGACTGAGGGCGTCGGGCTGATTCTCGAGGCGCTTGATCTCACGCCGTTTCAAGTCCCCGTCCCCGTCACGCACTTCAAGGGTCCTGACCCGCGTGTAAGCGTAGGTGGCGTCGAAAGCGCGCTCCCGGTCGCGATCGTGCTCGAGGATCTTGACCGCCGCCCGCACGACATCCGCGGCGGTCGAGGCACGCGGCGCTGAATCCCCCTGCACGAGCGAGGCTGCCAGGATCGAGAAGCACCCAAGCCACGGGCTCCAGAGCGGCCCGCGCTTCGCCCGGGCCACCCATCCCAGGGCGGCACGCAGAGGACGGCGCGCCCCACCGGCAACGTGTCGTCTATCCCGAGGTCTCATCTTCATCGCTCCGTTGATCCTTGCGCGTTGACCGGCTCGCCCCAGCCAGTCGGGTGTGCGGCTTCAATCGAGCTCTTTCACGAACAAGTTCGCGAATTGAATCGGGCTGCCGTGGTGCTGCAGCGCCAGGCGCCCTTTGGCCGGCACACCCGGCAACTGGGCCTGGTCAATGACCGTCTGGCCATTAAGCACGACCGTTAAGCGATCGCCCCGCATCGTGATCGTGAACCGGTTCCATTGCCCAATCGGCCGATCCGCCTTCACCCGCGGCGTGACCCCCGCCCGCACCGCCGCCGGTTGGCTCGCGTCCTCGCGATACCCGTACACCTCGCCCGAGCCCACCGGCCAACACCAGATGTTCACCTGGCTCTTGTCCTGGCCGCGCAAATAGATGCCGCTGTCCCCCGCGTCTGACACTCGTTCCACCCACTCGCTGCCGTCCGCCTCGCGCGCTCGCGTGCCGTCGGGCAAGACCACCGGCAACGCGTTGGTCTGCGGTTTGGCCACCCAGCGCCAGTCCGCCACCAGCACGAAATCCCCATACTCCCGCTCGGTCCACAAGTGCGGTTCGCCCGCGGCGCGGCCGCCGTCGTGTTCGAGCACCCAGTCCTTCGCCCGCCAATGCGCCGCCAACTCGGGTGTCGCCTGCCACCCCGTCAGGTCCACTCCCGTGTACAGCGAACGGAATCCTTCATCCGGCTCCGCAATCTGCTCGGGCGCCAGAGCGTGCCGGGCCGGCAGTTCCTTCAGTCGCAAGTTCCGAAACTCGACGGGTGAACCTTCCGACTCGAGGCAAATGTACCCTTTCCGGGGCGATGCCTCGCGCCCGCGCGTCACGACCTTGCCGTTGACGGCCAGCGCAATGTTCCCGTCGACACACTCGATGCGGTAATGGTTCCATTCCGGCGAAGGTTTGGCCCGTTTCTCGGTCGGAAAGGCCCGGTCGCCGCCCCGGCCGTTCTCGGGCACCATCCGGGCTCCGTGGATGGGGAAGATGTCGCCATCGGACGTGTAGCCTGGACCTTCGCGGCCGTCGAGGACCTGCACCTCGATGCCGCGAATGAACGGTTGGCCACGCGCGGTCAGCGCGTCGGCCCACACAAACACACCCGCGTTGCCCTTCGGCTGCAGATGCCGCCACTCGAGCTCGAGGATGAAGTTCTGGTACATGCGACTGGTGCGCAGCTCGCCGATCGGCGCGCCCGTGCAGTAGATCGCTCCGTTGGTGGCCCGAAACGTGTCCGGGGCGCAGTTCACGTTCACCCAACCGCTCAAGTCCAGCCCGTTGAAGAGCGGGACAAAACCGTCCTCGGCAGCCAGGGTACGGCTCAACAACAGGGCGGAGCAGGCCAACGGCAACACGATGAGTTTCATAGTGCGCTTACAGTCCAGGTCGACTCGGTTCAGCGCCTTCTCTAGCCTCGCTGGACGGGCCTGTCAACGCAGCGCTGGACCCGCGGTAGCCTTTTGCAGCCATGGCCGCATGAGCCAACCGGTGCGCTGGGAGTCAATATGACGGTAAAGAAGTACTTGACAGCCTGAGGTTGGGTGGGCTTGCCGTGCCCAGTGCGCACGGTCTTGCCCAACGTAGCACCCATCGAGTCGTCGGGCCGACGGGCGGCAGCGCCGGGTAGTTTCCGGTTCCCATGAGGCGGCCCGGGTCGCTACCTTAGCGCCATGCGCAACCCGATCATCGCCGCCTTAGACGTATCGAATGCGGAGCGTGCCCTCGAACTGGCCACCGCCCTGGCGCCCGTGGTGGGGGCCGTGAAGATCGGGAGCGAGCTCTTCACCAGCGCCGGCCCCGACATCGTCCGGGGGCTTCGGGCCACCGGGGCGGCCGTGTTCCTGGATCTGAAGTTCCATGACATCCCGAACACGGTGGCCAAGTCCGTAGCCGCGGCGGCGCGGCTCGACGTTCAGATGCTCACGGTGCACACCAGCGGTGGACTGGCTATGCTCGAGGCGGCCGAACGGGCGGTGCGCGAAACGGTCGGAGCCGAGCGGGGCAGCAGCCCGCCGTTGGTCCTTGGGGTGACGGTCCTCACGAGCCTAGACAACGGCGCGATTCGGGAGGTCGGCTTTGCCGCAGGGGTGGAGGAGCAAGTCGCGCGTTTGGCAGAACTGGCGGTGCGGGCCGGCTTGCGCGGCTTGGTATGCTCGCCACAGGAACTGCCGGTGCTGCGACGACGACTCCGGCCAGAGATCCAACTGGTAACGCCGGGGATTCGGCCGACTGGGGCGGCGCCGGACGACCAGAAACGGGCGCTCACGCCGCGCGAGGCCATAGCGGCTGGGGCCGACTGGCTTGTGATTGGGCGCCCGCTTTATGGAGCGTCCGATCCACGGGCCGCCGCCGAGGCGATCCTCGGCACGCTTGAACGGTAGGCTGCGGAGTCCACGTACGTATGCACGAAGCCCAAAAGCTCCACGTAGAAACCTTCCGGCGGCCGGCGCTGCATACCGTGTGCGCTCCTGGCCGAGCGGAATTACTTGGCAACCACACGGACTACAACCACGGCTGGGTGATGGCCCTGGCGGTGGACAAAGCCATCACCTGGGCGGTGTCTCCGCGCAGCGATCACCGCGTCGAATTGGTCTCGACGGCGTTTCCCGGCCGAGTCCGGTTTAACGTCGAGGACCTCGCCAAGGACCCGGAGGCGCCTTGGGCGGACTACGTGAAGGGGCTGCTGCTCGAGTTGCGGCGGGCTGGGGTGGCCTTTGCCGGGTTCAACGCGGCCATTCACGGCACGATACCACTGGGCGCTGGCCTGAGCAGTTCAGCCGCCCTGTTGGTGGCAACGGCCCTCAGCGTGCGGAAGCTCTTTCCCTACACCCTGACCGAGGCGGGCGTGGGCGCAATACCGGAGCGAGACGAACGAGGCGAACTGCCGCGGCCGACGGCGGCAGAGAAGCTGGCGATCGCGAAGGTCTGCCAGGCGGCTGAGAACCGGTTCGTGGGTGTGAATTGCGGCTTGCTCGATTACCTCTCCTCGCTGTTCGGGCGCGCTGACCACATCGTGATCTTGGATTTTCTCACCTTGACCGCCGACTGGACTCCGTTGCCGCACGAGGTGGCCGTGGTGATCTGCCCTTCGGGCGTGCAACATGCCCTGGTGGGCGGGGAATACAACGACCGCCGGCGCCATTGCGAGGCGGCGGCGCGGGCGCTCGGGGTGGCTTCGCTGCGGGAGGTGGACGTGGCGGGACTCGAGGCGGAGCGCGGGCGGTTGGCGGCGCGCGACTACGCTTGCGCGCGGCATGTGGTTGGGGAGAACGACCGAGTGACTCGCGGGTCGGCCCTGCTGCGCGCCGGGGATGTGGCTGGTTTTGGCCAACTCCTCTTTGCCAGCCACCTTAGCTCGCGCGACGATTTCCAGAACAGTTGTCCTGAATTGGATGCGCTCGTGGAATGCGCCCGAGGGCACGCGGCGTGTCTGGGGGCGCGACTGACCGGGGGAGGCTTCGGCGGGGCGACACTCAACTTGGTGTGGCGCCGCGAGGCGAGCGAGTTCCAGCAGCACCTCGCGGCAGGATACCGCCAGGCGACGGGGCGAGAGCTCGAGTCATGGGTCTGCCAGGCCGTCGACGGCGCCGGCTGAACGCGGGGAGCGCTCGTCGCGCCGAGTGCATTTAGTCCGCGGTCGTGGGGGGCGTGGGTGGCGACGCGGGTTTGGGTGGGGAGGTTTGGGCGAGTTCCTCGGCCAAGAACTGGGTGACATCCTGGAAGCGCGGGACGTTGCCCGGGTGGAGTTCCATCAGGGTGCGATGGGCTTCGAGACTGAGCCGGGACAACTCCTGCTTGCTGGCTGGGATCGGCGGGAGCGACTGGTAACTGGCCTCGGGCGGGGCGGTGCCGCTGAGTTTGAAGAGCGGGAGGACGCCCAGGTTGTCGATTTGCTGGCGGATGCGCTCGCTCGCATGGGCGAGTTCGACTGGGGCGGTCTGGGTTTGCACGCTGCGCAAGCGCCGCGCGAAGCCGGCTAACACGCCGATGAAGGTGCTGTCCATGGTCGAGCACTCGGTCAGGTCGATGAGGAAGCGGGTATGGCCGCGGGCGCGCAGGGTCTCGACGGCCTTCTTGAACTCGGCCGAACAGGCGAAGGTGGCTTTGCCGGCGACGCGCAAGCACACGCCGGCCTCCTCCACCGCCACCATCAGCTTGGCCACCGGAACAGGCATTGCGTCCTGAGACAGTTGACTCGACTTAAGCATGCGCTCCAGGTGCCCGTCCGTCAAGTTGTAGGCGGGTTGTAGGCGGACCTGACCGGCGCGTGTGAATGGTGTGGTGCGGGCGTCGGCGCGGCAGCAGGGTCGCCCGGGCCGCGCGAGCGCCAGGGCGATTCAGTGGTTGCGCCCGACGATCTCGACGAGGGTCTGCTGCAGGAGGAGGGTGTCGTCGAGGCTGCTGGAGACCAGGCGCAAGTTGCAGCGCAGGAGTCTTTCCATGGCCCGCACCAGCTCGGCGGTCGAGTAGTTGGCGGTTTGGGGGAGGGCCTTGAACAGGACGTAGGGGTTCATGGCTAACGGATTGTAGCGCCGGTCGTCGGGCAGGGCTCCCGCCGGGATGCCCCCGAGCTGCACCTTGAACCGGTCGTAGCTTCGCTCCGGTCGCAGCAAGCCTAGCCGCAGCAGCTCTTTCAAAAAGAGCAGGACGCGGACCTTGGCGATGAGGCCGTACAAGAAACCGATCGGGGACTTCTCCCGGTCGAACTTCATGCCCCACAGCTCCTCGTCCAGAGTGCGCAACAACCGAGGCAAATCGCGGTCGCCCAACGCATCCCCGAGGGCAAAGGCGCGCGCATGTTTCTGCCGCGTCACCAACATCCGCACGTCCGCCACGGCGATCTCCCCGCGCGCCCCGACATAGAGACTGAGTTTCTCGACCTCGTGGCTGAGCTGGCGCAAGTCCGGCCCGACGGTCTGGACCAGCTCGAGCAGGGCTTCCTCGGCGATGGTCTTTTGGCGGGCTTGGGTTTCCTGGCGGGCGAAGGACTCGGCGCGCGGGAGCCAGTCCTTGTCCTCGAAGGCGAGGGCGGTGTAGGACTCGGTGGTGCCCGCCTTTTCGATGGTCTTGTAGAAGACCTTGCGTTTGTCGACTTTTCCAGCACTGATCAGCAAGCGGACGTTGTCCCAGGCGAACGCCTTAAGCTCCTGAGCCAACTCCGCCACGGCCTCAGTCACTGCCTTGGCGCCGGCCGTGCGGTCTTCCCCGAGGAAGGTGCAGTCTCGCAGCCACACGACTTTGGCCTGGCCGAAGAAGGGGAGGGTTTGCAGCGCCTCGCGGAGCCGGGCGATGGCGCGGAGGGCTTCGCCGCTGTTGCTGGCGCGGGCGTCCAGGATCTCGTGGTCGAATCCGCCGGCGTCAGCGCACCATTGGTCGTAGAGTTGGCGTGCCCGCCGGCCTACGGCGAAGTCGTCGTCGCCACACACCAAGACGAGCGCGGGTTGGGGGCGCGGGTTGGGTGGCACGGGAGCAGCGGGCGGTAGGGGCGCTGAGGCTTAAGCTTGCTCGGGTTCGCCACCGTTCTCGTTGATACGGGTGAGGAGCTCGGACATGTCTTCGACCTGGTCGAAGAGCGTGCGGGTGACGTACACGGGCCGTTTCTGGGCGGTGGCCAGCGCCAGGCAATCGCTCGGTCGCGCGTCCAGCTCGACGATCTTGCGACCGAGTTCATTTTGCTGCTGGAGGATGAGGCGGGCGAAGTAGGTGGAGTTCTTCAGCTCGGTGATGACCACGCGTTCGACGGTGACGCCCAGGGCCTCGAAGATGTGGTTGACGAGGTCGTGGGTCAAGGGGCGCTCCTTCGGGGTGTCGCGGAGGAACATGCCGATGATCGCGCCCATGTTGTGCTCGACCTGGATCACGAACACTTTATCGTCGTTGCCCACGAAGACCGCGCACCCGCTGTTCGCCGGCAGAATGCCGCGAATCCCGATCAGCACGACGTCGTTCTTCATAGCGCCAATCTATTAGCTCCGGCCAAAAAGACAAGCCTCAGCCCAGAGTCCATCCGCGGCCGCTCCCCGCGCGCGGGGGCCGAGCCGGGCCTTTTGTGGATTGCCAGCCGAGCGGCCTCTCAGGGACAATGCGGCGGTGAACTACCGTGACAAACTGCTGCCGATCGAGCGCCTGCCCGAGTGGCGCGCGCGCGTTCGCGCCGCGGGTCGCATCTTGGTGGTCACCAACGGCTGTTTCGACCTCTTGCACCTGGGGCATGTGACTTACCTCGAAGCGGCCCGCAACCTCGGCGACAGTCTGTTGGTGGGAGTCAACAGCGACACCTCCGTCCGCGCCCTCAAGGGGGCCGCCCGCCCGCTGAACCCTGAGCACGACCGAGCGGGTGTGGTTGCCGGTTTACAGTCCGTGGACGCGGTTTGTGTGTTTGGGGATTCTGACGCTCTCGGTTTTCTCTCGTTGGCGCAGCCGGACATTTACGCCAAGGGGGGTGACTACACGGTCAAGACGATCAACCAGGCGGAACGACAGTACGTCGAGCGATTGGGGGGGCGGGTGGTCGTGTTGGGGGGGGTGCCGGGGAAATCGACCACGGCGCTGCTGCACCGACTGGGTCGGCCAGCCTAGCCCCAAGGCAATCCGCGCAGACCACCTCCTCGCTTGACCGGCTTGGGGGCTTCCGATTTGCTCTGGCCGTGGCTGAGACATCGTCCGAACCGCCGGCATCCGACCCTTGGCAGGCCTTGCGCGAGGCGCTCCGGCTCTCGCCCAACAACATCCCTTTGCGGCAACACCTGGCCGACTCGCTCCTGGGGGCTGGGCAGGCTGCGGAAGCCGAACAGGAGTACCGCGCAGCCCTGGCTCTGGCGCCCAACAGCATGCCGCTGCAGGCGGGGTTGGCGCGGGCCTTCTACCAACAGGGCAAACACAGCCACGCCCTGGCCCTGGTCGAGGAATTGGTCAAGCACCCAAGCGTGCCGGCGCCTGTGCTGCTGCTCCAGGCGCGTCTGCTGGTGGGAGTGGGGGAGATCGACCCCGCCATCCGCCAATATCGCCGGGCGATTGAGCGCGAGCCGGGCTTGGCGGATGCCGAACTCGCCGAGCGCCTCGGGCTCGAGGAGGACGAGGACACCAGTGACAGCGAGGTCGTCGAGGGCAAGGTGCGGGCGGCCTGGGGCGAAGAGGCCGCCGGCCCGGGAGTGGAATTCGAGCGCCCGAAGGTCACGTTCGACGACGTGGGCGGCATGGAGTCAGTCAAGGACGAGATCCGCCTCAAGATCATCCATCCCCTCGAGCACCCGGACCTCTACCGGGCCTACGGCAAGGGCGTGGGTGGCGGCATCTTGCTCTACGGCCCGCCGGGTTGCGGCAAGACCTACCTGGCCCGCGCCACGGCCGGCGAGATCGAAGCGGGCTTCTTGGCGGTGGGGATCAACGACGTGCTCGAGATGTGGATCGGCAATAGCGAACGCAACTTGCACGAGGTCTTCGATCACGCCCGTGCGCACCGGCCCTGTGTGTTGTTCTTTGACGAGGTGGATGCGCTGGGGGCGGCCCGCAGCGACATTCGCCACTCGGCTGGCCGCCAGCTCATCAACCAGTTCCTCGCCGAGCTCGACGGGGTCAAGTCATCGAATGAAGGCGTCCTGATCCTCGCCGCCACCAACGCGCCTTGGCACTTGGACCCCGCCTTCCGCCGCCCTGGCCGGTTCGATCGGATCCTGTTTGTGCCGCCGCCGGATCTGGCCGCGCGCGCCTGCATCCTGCGCCTTCTGCTCCGCGGCAAGCCGGTTGCGGACATCGACTGCGAAGCGCTGGCGCGCAAGACGGAGGGTTTCTCGGGAGCCGATCTGAAGGGGATGGTGGACCTGGCGGTCGAGGGCAAGCTCCGAGAGGCCATCCAGCGCGGGGGACCGGCGCCCCTCGCCACCAAGGACCTCGCCGCCGCCCTGGCGGGACTGCGGCCCACCACGCGCGAGTGGTTCGCCACGGCCCGCAACTACGCGCTCTACGCGAATCAGGGCGGGCTTTACGACGACATCCTCAAGTTCCTGCGCCTCTAACGTGAATCCGCACCTGCAACGCGCGCTGCTCTTGCTGGATCAGTCCCGGTTCGAGCTGGCGGCGGCCGAGACTCGACAGGCGCTGGCGGCTGAACCGAACACAGCGTTGGCGCATGCCGTGCTGGGGTTGTGCCTGGCGCGACAGGGCCGACTGCCGGAGGCGACCGAGGAGGTGCGGCAGGCCATTCAGTTGGCGCCGGACCTCTCGTTCGCCCACTACGTCCATGCCTGGATTCTCCACGACCGCAACCGACCGGACGAGGCCCAGGCGGCCGTGGCCGAGGCGATCCGGCTCGAGCCCGAGAACGCGGACCTTTACTCGCTCGAGGCGCAGATTCGCCTCGGGCAACGCCTCTGGCCGGCCGCGCTCGAGGCCGCCGAGCGCGGGCTGCGGCTCGACCCCGACCACGTCGGCTGCACGAACTTGCGGGCGATGGCCCTGGTGAAACTCGGGCGCAAAGCAGAGGCCAGTGCGACGCTCGCCTCCGCCTTAGCCAAAGCCCCCGAGGATTCCGTCACGCACGCAAATCAAGGCTGGGCCCTGTTGCACCGGGGCGACCAACCGAAGGCCCTCGAACATTTCCGCGAGGCCCTGCGGTTGGATCCCGAGAATGAGTGGGCTCGCCAAGGGATCGTCGAGGCGCTCAAGGCGCGTTACTTCATCTACGCCGTCATGCTGCGGTATTTCCTGTGGATGTCGCGGTTCAGTCGGCAGGCGCAGTGGGCGATCGTTTTGGGGGGCTATCTAGGCTACCGGCTGCTGGACGGCCTCGCGCGCGCCCAGCCAGCCCTGAGCCTTTGGCTGCTGCCGCTTAAGGTACTCTATATCGCGTTTGCCCTGCTGACCTGGCTGGCGCAGCCCCTGTTCAATCTCTTGCTCCGGTTGAACCGGTTCGGGCGCTTGGCCTTGTCCAGGGAACAAACCGTAGCGGCGAACTGGGTCGGGCTCTGCCTGCTGCTGGCGGTCCTGTGCCTGACGCTGAGCCTCGTGCTGGGTGTCCACCCCGCGCTCTTGCTGGGCGCGCTGGTCTTCGGGTTGCTGGCGCTGCCGACGGCAGCCGTTTTCAACTGTGAGCGGGGCTGGCCGCGCTGGGCGATGGGCGCGTATGCAGCCGCGCTGGCGGCCACGGGTTTGGCGGCCCTGGGCTTCCAATGGGCCGCCCTGGGCGCCCTCGAACCGGACACGGCCAAGGCCCTGCGCCAGTCGAGTGTCACTGCGTTGAGCGTCTTCCTCCTCGGGGTCGTCCTCTCGGGTTTGGTCGCCAATTTCCTCATCATGCAACAGCCCAAACAATGACACCGCCACTCTCCCTCACCTGTGCCGTGGCGCTCGGCGCCACCGCGTTGGCGTGCGCCAGTCCGGTCCAATTCGAGCGACGCGTGCTCACCGATCGTTACTTCTGCGACGGCATCAACGCAGGCGACTTCAACCAGGACGGTCATGTCGACATCGTGGCGGGCCCTTTCTGGTACGAGGGTCCGGCTTTTGTGCGCCGGCACGAATTCTACCCGGCCCAGGAGTTCCCCACGCCGCCCTCCCCAACGGACAGCCTTTATTCCTTCGTCCACGATTTCAACGGCGACCAGTGGCCGGACATTCTGGTGCTGGGCCGCGTGCATCTCCATCAGGCTTTGTGGTACGAGAACCCCCAGGGCGCCGCCGGCCACTGGAAAAAACACTTCGTCCACGAACGCGTCCAGGGCGAGTCCCCTGCCTTCGGCGATGTCGATGGCGACGGCCGACCCGAGTTGGTCGGCATCTACCAGGGTCAATGGGGCCTGGTCCAACCCGAGCCGGCCGACCCGACCCGGCCCTGGCGCTTTCGCGCTGTGATGCGGCGGTCGGGCTGGCACCATTTCTACCACGGCACCGGTTTAGGGGACGTCAACGGGGACGGCCGCGTGGACCTGATCCTCAACGACGGTTGGTGGGAACAGCCGGCCGCCGCGGGGGCCAACGCCGGCACAGGCGAATGGATCGAGCACCCGCACCTCTTCTCGGTGGACCGAGGCGGCGCTCAGATGTTCGCGTACGACGTGGATGGCGACGGCGATCGCGACATCCTCACCAGCCTGAACGCGCACGGTTGGGGGTTGGCCTGGTTCGAGCAGGTGCGCGACGCCGGCGTGCTGACCTTCCGCGAACACAAGTTCATGGGAGACCGCTCGCAAGTCGCGCGTTACGGCGTGGCCTTCTCCCAACCGCACGCCCTCGCCCTGGCCGACCTGGATGGCGACGGCCTCGAGGACCTCCTCGTGGGCAAACGCCTCTGGGCGCACGGCCCCAAAGGCGACGTCGAGCCCGACGCCGCGCCGGTCCTCTACTGGTTCCAACTCCGGCGCGAACCGGGCGGCCGTGTCCGCTACGTACCCCACCTGATCGATGACCGCAGCGGAGTCGGCTGCCAAGTCGTAGCCACCGACGTCGACGCCGATGGCCATCCTGATGTGTTGACGGTGTCGAAGCTGGGCGCTTTCGTGTTCTTGAACCAGCCCGCTGGGGCGTTGCGCCCCACGCCCGTGCCCATTCCCGAACCCTCACGATGAAAACGACGCCGACCCTGTTTTGGACCTGGACCTTGGCCTTAGGCACGCTGGGCGCCGGGCTTGAGGCCGGCTCCGCGCGCGCCGCGGAGCGACCCAACTTCATCATCATCAACATCGACGACCTGGGCTACGCGGACATCGGCCCGTTCGGCTCGACGCTCAACCGCACGCCGCATCTGGATCGTCTCGCCGCCGAAGGGCGCAAGCTCACCAGCTTCTACGCCGCTCCGGTCTGCTCGCCCTCACGCGCCGCCCTGATGACCGGCTGCTATCCCAAGCGCGCCCTGCCCATCCCGCACGTGTTGTTCCCCGGCAACGACGTGGGGCTGCACCCGGCAGAGATCACCCTCGCCGAAGCCCTCCGCGACGCCGGGTACGCTACCGCCTGCATCGGCAAGTGGCACTTGGGCGATCAACCGGAGTTCTTACCGACGCGCCAGGGCTTCGACCTCTTCTTTGGGTTGCCCTACTCGAATGACATGGGGCCCGCCGCGGACGGCGTGAAGAGCAACCTCGGCGACCCCATCCCGGAATCCAAAGGCAAAGGGCAACCGCCGCTGCCCTGGCTGCGCAACGAAACCGTAGTCCACCGCGTGCTGGCCCACGATCAAACCACGCTCGTCGCGCGGTATACCGAGGAGGCCGTCGCCTGGTTGCAGGCGCAGCGGGACCGGCCGTTCTTTCTCTACCTGCCCCATAGCGCCGTGCACTGGCCGCTCTATCCCGGCGCGGCGTACCAAGGCAAGTCGCGCAATGGCCTCTACGGCGATTGGGTCGAGGAGGTCGATGGCAGCGTCGGGCGGGTGCTCGCCGCCGTGCGGAACCTCGGGCTGGCGGAGCGCACGCTCGTCCTGTTCACCTCGGACAACGGTGGCACGCCACGCGGACGCAACACCCCGCTGCGCGGACACAAAGGCAGCACCTGGGAAGGCGGCATGCGCGTCCCGACAATCGCCTGGTGGCCAGGCAAGATCCCCGCCGGCACCACCACCGACGCCATCGCCGGGATGATGGACATCTTCCCGACGTTGGTGAAATTGGCGGGTGGCCGGTTGCCCGCCGATCGCACCCTGGACGGGGTGAACCTCTGGCCGGTGTTGGCCGGCGAAGCAGCGGCCGCTTCCGAGCGTAAGACCTTCTACTACTACCGCGGCCTCAAGCTCGAGGCGGTCCGCCACCGCGCCTGGAAACTCCACCTCGCCAAGACCGAGCTGTACCACCTGGACCGTGACGTGGGCGAAACCACCAATGTGGCGGCAGCGCATCCGGTCGTGGTTCGCGATCTCGAAGGTGTTGCCGCGCAGATGCAGGCTGACCTCGGCCTGGAAGGCATCGGCCCCGGATGCCGGCCACTAGGCAAAGTCACCGGCGCCCGGCCCTTGCTGGATTACGACGGGTCGATCCGACCCGGCTTCGAGCCCAGGTAACCGGGAGCGCGCCACTCTGGCTGTGGCTGCGGCGCCGAGCGCCCCGAGGGAGGGGTGTGACGCGCGCAGGCACCTGATCCTGCTCGCGTTCGCTCACCGCAGCGGGGCCGTCAGTCCGCGTGGGCGGCGGGCGGAGGCGTAGCGGGCGGAGGCGTGGCGGCTTCCGGCTGGCGAAACTTGAGCGCGGTTGAGTTGATGCAGTAACGGAGCCCGGTGGGCTTGGGGCCGTCTTCGAACACGTGACCGAGATGCCCCTCGCAACGGGCACAGTGCACCTCGGTGCGCTTCATGAAAAGGGTGTTGTCGGCTTGCGTGCCCACCGCCGCAGGCTCGAGCGGCCGCCAGAAACTAGGCCAACCTGTCCCCGAGTCGTACTTATGTTCCGAGCTGAACAGTGGCAGATCGCACCCGGCGCACAGGTAAGCCCCCGTGTCGTGGTGGTTCCAGTACGCCCCGCTAAAGGCCGGCTCGGTGCCGTGTTTGCGTAGCACGCGAAATTGCTCGGGGGTAAGGGCCTGTTGCCACTCTGCTTCGCTCTTCTGGACGTGGTCGTTCATTGTCCCTTTCAACGCGGGCGGCAGCTCCCCAGCAGCCTGGACAGGCGGAGGCTGACGAGCTGGTATCGCGGCTGCGGCTGCGGTCCTCTCCGGTTCAGTCACGGACGACTTGCCGCACCCGATGGCCAATACCAGGGCGCAGGTGCCACACCCGAGAAGTGTCTTGTTCATGATGACTAAGCGCCTCAACGTAGTGTATCTGGCCTGCGGCGCAACTGTCGTCCTCGGCGGCCGGCCCAGCGCCCGCGGCCTTGTGGGCCCCAAGGTGGCCACACCCCAACCGCTGGGCGGACGCAGCCGTCTTCGCTCCTCCCTGGCTGCGGATTCCGGGCCGTGGAGAGGAGGAGCTTGACGCGCGCCCAGGATGCGACCTAGCTTGGGGCCATGGATTGCTCCGCGACTGCGGCTCGCGCCTGAGCGGGACCGCTGCGGAGTTTCTGCATTTCAGACGCCATGTCAGCACCATCGGTACATGTCACAGTAGAAGATCTGGGCCCCTGCAAGAAACTGCTGCGGGTCGAAGTGGACACCGAGGGAGTCGCCGCCGCCTTCGCGTCGGCAGCCCAGGAGTTCCAGCGCCAGGCGCGCCTGCCGGGTTTTCGGCCGGGCAAAGCGCCCCGCGAGATGATCGAGCGGACCTACGGCCCTGCGATCGAGGCCCAAGTCAAACGGACGCTCGTTCCGAAGGCCTACCAGGAGGCCCTCCAGCAAAGCCAACTCCGGCCCGTCAGTCTGCCGGACATCGAGGAAGTGCAGTTCGGCCGGAGTCTGCCGCTGCAATTCACCGCCACGATCGAAACCGAGCCCAGCTTCGAACTGCCCGAGTATCGCGGGTTGCGGATCCGGCGGGAGCTGCGGTCGGTCGGCGACCAAGACGTCGACCAAGCGCTCGCTGCTTTGCGAACACAGCGCCCCAACTACGTCGATGTCACCCGCCCCGTCCAGGCCGGGGACTTCGTCGTGGTCCACTACACCGGGACCTGCGAGGGCCGGCCCATCGCGGAACTGGCACCGACCGCCCGGGGCGTGGGCGAACAGAAGAACACTTGGCTCCATGTGAGTCCGGATTACCTCATCCCGGGTTTTACCGATCAATTGGTGGGGGCCAACGCCGGCGACAAACGCACGGTGACCGTGACCTTCCCGGCAGACTTCGTGAACGCGGAGTTGGCCGGCAAGATCGGCGTGTACGAGGTCGAGGTGCTGCAGGTCAAAGAACGGCACTTGCCCGCCGTAGACGATGCGATGGCGCGCGCCTTTGGCGCGCCCGACCTCGCCCAATTGCGCACGGGGGTGCGCAAAGATCTCGAGAACGAGGTGCGTTACCGCCAAAAACGCGATACGCGGAATCAGCTCGTGGCGGTGTTGCTGGGTCGTGTGAGCTGCGAGTTGCCCGAGGCCATGGTGCAAGCAGAGACCAAGAACGCCGTCATGGACATCGTCAAGACCAACACCGAACGCGGCATCTCGAAATCGGCCATCGACGAGCGTAAAGACGAAATCTACAGCGTCGCTAGCAACAACGCCCGCGAACGGGTCAAGGCCCGGATCATCCTCGGCCGCATCGCCGATAAAGAGGGGATTCGCGCCACAGAGGCGGAATTGACCCAGCAGGTGGTGCAGCTCGCGGCGCGCTATCAAATCAAGCCCGACCGGCTCGTTAAGCAACTCCAGGAACGGGGCGCCTTGGCGGAAATCCAAGAGCAGATCGTGAGCGCTAAGGTGTTGGATTTCCTCGAAAGCCAGGCCCAGATCGAAGACGTGCCCGTTCACCGTTAACCGTAACCGCCCGCTATGAAGCACGCCGGGAAAGCCACCCAGGCCGCCCTGCGGATCATCTATTGGACGCTCTTCGTTCTGTTGGGGCTGTTGTTGGGTGCCATCCTGGCCCAGCGGTTGGGTGAGTGGATCATCGCCCTGGGCGGAACCCTGGCGGGGCTCTGGATGCTCTTCGGCCTCTTCACCCTCTACTTCTTTCGCGATCCTCAGCCCCGCACGCCAGCCGACCCGGACCTCATCGTGGCGCCGGCTCACGGTAAGGTCGACCTGATCGATGAGGTGGACGAGCCGGAGTTCCTGGGCGGCCGCTGCCGGCGCATCTCGATTTTCCTGTCCGTCTTCGACGTGCACGTACAGCATGCCCCCGTCGCAGGCAGGGTGGCGGTGGTCAAGCACACCCACGGCCAGTTCCTCAACGCCATGCGCACCGACTCCGCCCGCTATAACGAAAACGTCTTCCTCGGGCTCGAATCCAGCGAACGGCCCGGGGAACGGTTGGGCGTGCGGTTGATCGCCGGCCTGATCGCCCGGCGGATCGTCCCCTGGGTGGCCGTCGGGGACACCGTCGCCCGAGGGGAACGCATCAGCCTGATCCGGTTCGGCTCCCGCGTAGATCTCTACCTGCCCCTAACCGTCCAACTCCAAGTCCAGCTCAACACCCATGTCCGCGGTGGAGAAACCATCGTCGCCCGGCGCCCTTAAGGCGGAGGCGATCCAACCCGGCCACCCGGCCGATACAGAGGGCCAAGAACCGCGCCTGCGGATCTATTTCCTGCCGAACCTCATGACGGCGGGCAACCTCCTCTGCGGGTTCGTGGCCTTGACCAAGATCGTGGAGGCGGATGTCAACGCTGCCAACTTCAACTCGGTCATTCGTCATGCCTTGTTCTTCATTCTGCTGGCCTGCATCTTCGACCTGTTGGACGGGCGCCTGGCGCGGTGGGGAGGACACGAAAGCCCGTTCGGGAGGGAGTTCGATTCGCTGGCGGACCTGATCTCCTTCGGTGCGGCGCCCGCGTTCTTGGTGCACCGCATCGTGTTGCGCGATACCTTCGCGCAGTATCAAGAGATCGGGTGGTTCATCGCCTCGATCTACTTGATGTGCGGCGCACTGCGGTTGGCTCGGTTCAACTGCCTGGCCGCCCAGAGCGGCTCGGGCGGCGACAAGGAATTCCTCGGCTTCCCGGTGCCGGCGGCGGCTGGCCTAGTGGCCTCGCTCACCCTCTTTCTCATGTGGCTCGAGGATCGGGAGTTCCCGCGCGGAACCTGGCGTTATGTCTTGCCGGGCATCTTGCTGTTCCTTTCGGTCATGATGGTCAGTAAAGTGAAATATCCCTCGTTCAAAACCCTGGACCTCAGCGCCCGTAGCCCGTTCACCAAACTGGTCTGTGCGGTCCTCTTCGTGGGCGTGCTCCTCATCCTCCGAGAACGCATCCTCCCGCTCGTTCTGCCGGTCATCTTCACCGCCTACCTCGTCTACGGCTTCGTCCGCCCGCGCATCTCCCGCCGGGTCCGCCAGGAAATCGAAAGCCTCGACGAAGGCGACGTGACCGAAGAAACCCGCTAGACCTTGCAGACCGGGCGTCGTGCCCCTGGCTTGCAGCTTTGACACCGCCCTCCTGCGCAAGTCATGATCTCCGCATGCATGCACACGCACGAATTGGAGCGATCGCCGCGGCTTGGGCTTCGCTGCTCGCTCTCCCGAGCGCGCGGGCGGCCATGAGCGACGCCGACCCATGGACGCCTCTTTTCAACGGCCGCGACCTGTCAGGTTGGACGGTCCGGTGCCAACCCCAAGATCAGGCCAAGACCTTCTGGCGAGTCGAGTCAGGAACCATCCTCTGCGACTCGATGGGGCAGAAGGACCACAACTACGTCTGGCTGCTGAGCGAGCGTGAGTTCGACGACTTCGAACTCGAGCTCGACTTCCAGGCCTACCGAGATTCGCCCGGAAACAGCGGCCTGCAGTTCCGGAGTCGGTACGACCCTCAAGCCCAAGGCGGATGGCTCGACGGACCGCTGGTGGACATTCACCCTCCGCCTGCCATGTCGTGGCGTACGGGCATGATCTACGATGAGACCCGAGGCGAACGCCGCTGGGTTTCGCCAAGCCGGAAGGATGCCAGCATGGATCCCGTCCTCAAACC
>Ga0194111_10000764_pt1 | contig 39138 bp, 26 predicted proteins | sample TA2KigC300mmetaG_FD_146194 | JGI IMG/M metagenome (GOLD analysis project Ga0194111, IMG submission 146194) | Freshwater microbial communities from Lake Tanganyika, Tanzania - TA2015033 Kigoma Deep Cast 300m | ecosystem: Environmental > Aquatic > Freshwater > Lake | place: Tanzania: Lake...
TCCCCCCGCTCCTGCGCTGTGAGTTCGATTTGGAATGGGCTGATTCTAGGCACATAGCGAGCATCGTGCAAAGCGGGCCATACCGCAAGAATAATACGTTAGTGTATTAATGAAATGCACCACTAAGCGAATGGCCGCAAGCCGATTTGCAGCCCGACTTGCGTGGAGGCTAAGTACCCGCCAGGCACCTCTCGAGTCGAGTTTCGTGTCGAGTTTCGTTGACAAAACCGGCAGGTGAGCTTTCATCCAGGCCCTCAATTCGAAATCGACAATAGCTTATGAGCGAACACACGAAGGTCTTGGTCGGTATCATCATGGGCAGCAAATCGGACTGGGAGGTCATGAAGCACGCCCACGACCTGTTAAACCAGTTCGGCGTGGCCAACGAATGCTCGGTGTCGTCCGCCCACCGCACGCCCAAACAGACCCTCGAATACGTCTCCCAAGCCGAGACCCGCGGTCTCGAAGTCATCATCGCCGCGGCGGGCGCGGCGGCCCACCTGGCGGGGGTGACTGCAGCGCACACGCTCTTGCCCGTCCTGGGTGTGCCGATGGAGAGCGCGGCGCTCAAGGGTCTGGATTCGCTGCTTTCGACCGTGCAAATGCCCGGTGGGATCCCCGTGGGTACGTTGGCCATCGGCAAGCCCGGCGCAGTCAACGCCGCTCTGCTGGCCATCGCCATCCTGGCTAATCAACGGCCTGAGTTGCGGGAGAAGCTGCGCGCTTACCGGGACGAGCAGACGCGCAAAATCCTGCAAGAGAAACTGACCTGAGTCTACGCGGCGCTTGTTCAGCAGGGGCGAGGCCCACCCACCGCTCGCGCGCAGCGCAACGCAATGCCGGCGAGCGAGCCACCGCGGCTTCGCGTTTCCCGGTACCCTACGCGGATTGCCGAGCCGAACCCAGGCAAGCGCGCAAGTAACCGAGTGCGTAAGCCATGCCGGCGTGCCAGGGCGCGGCACAGGTCATCTGGGGGGCGTGATCGGGGATGATGACCCCGTCGAATCCGTTGGCGGCGAAGATGCCCAACACGCGGGGCACGTCGATGTCGCCGTCGTCGATGAACGTCTCCCGGTAGTGGGGCACTTTGCCCCGCACGTTGCGGCAGTGGACATAAGCGATGCGGCCTTGGCGGCTGTACCGGTCGACCGCCTGGCACAGGTCTCCCTCGCTCATCTCGGCCAAGGTGCCCAGACAAAACTCGAGGCCGTTCCGCGGGCTGGGGTCGAGATCGAGCAACCTCTGGTAGAGCCGCGGTTGGTACACTAGCCGCGGTTGACCGCGGATGGTCGGCAAGGGCGGATCATCCGGATGCGCTGCGAGGGTCACCCCTGCCTCCTCAGCCGCCGGCAAGACCGCCGCCAAGAAGTCCCGCAGCCGTTCCCAGAGCTGGTCCGATGTGGCGCACGGCACGGTTCCAGGCGGGGCCTGAGGATCGTACACCATATTCCACGCCATGCCGTTGGGCATCGGAGGGTCATACGGACCGTCCATACCCACCGCCTCCGCCTCGCCGGGCGCGAACGGACCTTTCACCCGCCCAGCCACACCGGCAATCGAGAAGTTGTAGCCCATGATCGGGATGCCGGCCCGGCCGACGTTGCGGATCATGGTTCTAAGGTTCTCGAGTTGCTGGGGTTTCTTGGGGCCATCCAACAACACATCGTGCCAGTGCGCGGGGTCGAAGTTCTCGATCGCCTCGAGCTCGAGGCCCGCCCGGTTCACCTCCCGCTTCAAGGCGGCCAATTCCTCGTAGCTCCAGAGCCGCGTCGGGTCCCCAGCCAGCCCCCAACCCGTGTCGTCCCCGACGGGTTGGTCGCCTGGCCGGTTGCTGCGCGACGACCGGAAATAGTCCACGAGATGAACGACCAGATGGGTGCAGCCGCACTGCCGGGCGAAACGAAAATGATCCCCGTCGAGTTGATGCCGGTAAAGGCCAAGGCCCAGTTTCATGGTTCGGTTCAAAAGCCGATACTCGCGCCGCCGTCCACCGGCAAAACCGCGCCGGTGACGAACCGGGCTGCCGGCGAACTGAGGTACACCGCCGCCCAACCCACGTCCTCCGGCGTGCCCAACCGCCCCAGCGGCGTCCGGTCTAGGATCCGCCGCTGGCGCTCCGGATCCCCGGCTAGGGCTTTTCGGCTCATATCCGTCGCGATCCAGCCAGGTGCAATGGCGTTCACGCGCACCCCTCGAGGCGACCACTCCGCCGCCAACGTCCGGACCATGCCCAGGTATGCGCTCTTGGCGGCGCTGTACGCCACCACCTGGGGAATGCCAAACAGCGAGGCCATCGACGCAATAAACAAGACCACGCCCGCGCCGCGCGCCAACATCGCCGGTGCCACCGCCCGGCTCAGCGCGTGCGCGCCGACCACGTGCGTTTCCAGCACACGCCGCAAGGCTTCCTCTGTCGTGTCGAGCGCCGGTTGCTTGAGGTGAATCCCAGCGTTGTTCACCAAGATCGTGACCGCTCCAAACCGCTGGCCAACCTCCGCCACCCGCGCCGGAGCGTCCTCGATGCAGGTCACATCGTGCACCAAGTAATCGGCTGCGGGGCCGATCCGGTCTGCCGCCGCACGCAACGCCTCCTCACGCCGACCCATCAGGACCACCCGAGCGCCTGCTTGGGCTAAGCATTGGGCCATCACCAGCCCCAACCTCGAACCGCCGCCCGTGATCAGGGCGAGCTCACCCGCTAACCCAAACGGATGATCCTGCGGCGTCACGCGCTCGTCGGGTCAGCGCTGCGACACCCACTCGAGCCGGGCGATGCGGATGCCCTTCAGGCTCGGCAACAGGCTCGCGATGTACCAGCGGCCCTCGTGCTCGATCAGCTCGGGAGCCGCTACAGCTAGGCTCCCCAGCAAGTGCCCGGCGTCTTCCGCCACACCGAAATCCAATGGATCGCGCGAGTGGTACACGCGCGAGATGGCCTCCACGCCATACCTCTGGGTCCGGAACAGGTAAAACTCGCCCGGACTTAGCTCGACCACGAACGGGCACTCGGCGGAATAGGCATTCGTTCCCGCCGCACCGCCAAAGGCGACTCGCCGGGACGCGCCCCAGTCCCGGGTGTCGGAACTGGTGCGGCAAAACACGGCGCCTTCCCGGTCGGGGTAGGCCGTGTAGTAACAATGCCACCGTCCCCCAATCAGGAGTGCCATGGGGTCGCGCGTGTTGTAACCCAGCCCCTCGCTGAAAAGCCCGACCGTGCCCGCCGGAGTTAGCCGGCGCGTGAAGTTCTTGCCATCCTCGCTCGTGGCGATCGCGATCGACTCCCACGTGCCGTAGAACATGAGGTAACCACCGCCATGCTTCACCACATGCGGCGCCTGCAATCCGCCGGGCGTCTCCCCGTGCTCGTGGCTGGCCTCCAACGCCACCCCCATCGGCCGCCAATCCGCGTCGGTCAACGACCGCCCCTCCCAACGATGGAAAAGCCGCGTGTTCCCGCCGCACTCGGTCTTCCGAACGCACGACCAAAGCTGCCAGGTACCGTCCGCCGCCTGCCAGATCGCAAAGTCCACCGGCTGCTGGCCCGGCGATGTGTACGCGCCCAAATCAGGATCCCCCGCCACGGTCCACCAGGGGCCCTGGATGGTGGGCTGTCGTGGCGGCGCCGCCGAGCCAAAATCCGCGCATAACAGCGCCACCAACGCCCCATAACAACTTGCGCGCTTCATCGCCATCTCAGGCTAAACAGGGCACCGCGAGTTCACTCATCAACCGCAAGCCGGGTGCGGCCGCCATCGGGCGCGGCGCCGCGTTCACCAACGCCGCTACGGTCGCCGGATCGCCAGCCACGCCGCCCTCCAGACGCAAGTCCAACGGCGGATCGCCCTCGATTTGACAAGCGTCATGAGGATCGGGCGCGCCTAAGTACATCTTGAGATCGAGCGTCAGGCGGAGTTTGCCTTTGCATCGACCCTCGGCGCGCTGGTGCAACCCGCACGTTTGGCCGCGCCGGACCCTAACATGTGCCGTCTGCAAGTCGCGGTCCGCCACCACCGCCCGCCCCGTCTCCTGCACCCGCGTGAGCTCCCATCCCAGGCCATGCGCCAACAGGGCCAACGACTCCTGCAGCCCGGCATGCCCGGATTCCCCAGCGCGGAACCGTCGCTCGAATTCCGCCGGTGCCAAACCGCTACCAATCTTGAGCTGCAGCGGACCGCGCCGGGTCGAGGCATCCACCACTCGCTGGACGTGGATGGCCCTCACGGCCCGGCAAACGCCGGTCAAGCAGAGCGGCAGCACCTCCATCACAAACCCGGGATTGACGCCCGTGCCCACTATCCGAGCACCGTGACACCGGCACAACCGGTCCAGACTCGCCGCCCGCCGCGGCTCGCGCCAGGCCGGAAACAGGAGTTCCTCGCACGACGACACCACGCTCACGCCCCGCACCGCGCACTGCTCCAGGGCAGGAAGGGCGTCCACGAAGCGGGAGACGGCTGTATGCAACACCAGATCGACCCGCCGACGCTTCCAGCATTCCTCGAGCGTGCGAAACACGGGCCGGCCCGCCAGGGCCGGATCCCCAGCCAGCACCCCCAAGTCACCGCCGGCCTTTGCCGGGTCGAGGTCGATCCCCGCCACGACCTCCGCCCAGGAACGCGTAGCAGCAAGCCTAGCGGTCGCTAGGCCAATCGGACCTAGCCCCATCTGTGCGATCTTGATCTTCATTCGGGCTCGACTCTCGTTCCCGGCATCTTCGCGTAATCGATGAGCTCTGGCAACCCTGGTAACCGCAACGGCGGCGGGCCACACCCCTCTCCAGCCGGGCGCCCGCCGCGGCGCCCTGAGTACGCAAACGGACTGGCTCGGCTTCAAAGCGGCCAAGGGCCAAGGGAGGAGGAGCAAAGGAGAAGGCAAAGCAAGAGAAAAGAGAAGGCAAAGCAACGAGAAAGGGGGAAGCGGAAGGCCGATGGCGCAGAATTGTAATGGGCCTTACCGGCAGGCAAGCGTCAATTACGGGCTGCAACTTGAAGAAGGAAGGAGTATCCGGCGGCAATCTGGGAGCGGTACCAGCGAGCGGGTTGTGCCGGGAGCCCGAGAGCAAGATCACCGATGATGAACTCCGTGAAGCGAAGTGCGCTTTGCGAAGAGTGCACGGCTAGGTCCGCCCTGTGCCCTGTGCCATCGGCACGCTCTGCCCAACGCCACGAAACCGAAACCGCAGCAGGGGACACTACCAAAGTGTCAAGCTTTATTCACCTGGCGATTTGAAACCCATTGCGCCTAAACGCGTAAGAGCTTGTCCCTACCCCGCCGCCCAAGCGCCAAACCGCCTCGCTGACACTGACCCTGACGGCGGCCATTCGCATTCGTTCGTTCGTTCGCAGCGCAGCAGAGCGCAGTGTCCCGGGTTGGAGGTTGGAGGGGAGGAGTCGACACGGTTGTCAAGTTTTATAAACCTGGCGATTTAAGTCATGGCGGGGCGGGACCCCGTACCCCCCCGGATCACCGCTGGGCTGCCAAACGCCAAATGCAGGAGCCGGATCCGGAGCGGGTCCTGAGGAGCCAGTCGATCGATCAGGCGCTGATCCCAGCAGAAGGTTGAGCTCCGCAGCCAGACCTTTGGGGCGAAGGGGTCTGTCAGTGTTTCGGTTCAGGTAGCGGTCCCGATCGCCAGCACCAACTATGACGCCGCTCGCGCGGTGGCCATCGATGATGCCCAGCGGCAATGCGTTGCCAAAGTGCTCCGAGACCAAGTGCCCACGCCCCCTCCCACCGCCCCCGGCTGGCCCCTCCTGGAAACCGCCATCCTCGACAATTCTCCTGCTGAAGCCCCGCTCGTCAGACCACTCCAGCAAAAGGGCCTGCCTGTCGTGGATCCCGAGCGGCAGCCGCTCGGGGAGTTGCGCCAACGGGCCCTCGCCGAGGCCCGATTGGACGTTACCAACGCGGCCCAATCAGCGCTGGGCTTCCAAGCGATTACCTGGCGTGGCGCAGATAGATTGCCGTTAGACACCGGGGGGAAACCGGCGCGTTCGCCCGGGAGATGGCCAGACTATCCCTGGAGGGCGAGCCCGTAACGGTGGTCGAGCATTTCCCCCGCTACCCGCGGCTCCAGCGGGGTAGCGGTCCCGCTTTCCACACTAACGCCTTCGAGTTGTTCCGCCAATTTGCCCAGGAGAACTATGCGGCCTTCAACTTAGAGAAGGCGCGCGCGAACGACCGCGAACTCCTACGTCAGGTCAGTGCCCTGGCTGCCGACACCCCCGCCTGACCGACCAGCAGCGCAAGGAACTTCACGCCGCGCAGCAACAGGTTCAGGCCAAGGAAGAGGAGTTGTTCCAGCAACACCAGCAACTCCAGCAACGGGAACGCGAGTTGGCCGCCTACAACCGCGCACCGAGGCCCACCAGGCCCTCGAGAACCGGCGAGGGGAGATGCAGGCGGATAACCAAGCAGCCCATGCCGCTACGGCGCAGATGTCGCGGCGAGCGGAGGCCCGCTACGCCCAGGCGGCCCAGGCAGTGTCGTGGCGCAACAGAACTGCGAGAGCGCCGTCTCGGGCCACTCCCAGAGCCTTGCGGCGGCGCGCTGCGACGTCGAGAATCTCGTCCGGCTACACAACGGCACCGCCGATTTGATCGGCGTCGCGCTAGGAGGCCTGATCCGATCATGCCGCACCGGCCATGTTCAGCCGCTTTGTCTACCCGACGAACTACACCTCATGAAAACCAGGAAGTTCACCGTGGTGTGCGTGATGTGGTGGGTTGGACGATGGACCGGACGGCGGGCGTTCCCAAGAGCAGGCAGTTCACCTTCGGCCACCGGTTCGGTTGGATGGGCTGAGGCCGGAGGCGTTGTTGCTCGTCCAGCGGGCGGCTGTGACCGGCGACCGGGGCAGAAGGGCAAGAGCCTATCCGAACTTAGTGTGCTGCTCGAACAGTTGAACCTGCTCTGGGAAGGGGTGCATGCCCTGGGCTGGGGGGCTGTATTATACCCCCCCCACCCCGCGCCCGTGGGTTGAACGGGAAAAGACGCGGCGCAGGCCGTGGCCGGTAGTTGGCAGACGAAAGCCACGGCCTGACCTCATGTCAAGTTCTTTAAACCTGGCGAATTGCTGATTAGCGGAAGCGGGGAGCGGGGGGCTGTAAGCCCTTACGGCCGAGCATCCCAGATGCTGGAACCGGATGCGGAGTAGTCGGTTGGTCGCGCCCAGATCCTGAGGCAGGAAGTAGATGCGATCGCGGTCGAGCGCCATGCCTTCTTGGCCCAACTCGATCCCCTGATGCCGATCCAGGACAATCGACCGAAGGACGTGGTCCTCGGCCCAATAGCGGTCGAGTAGCAAGAGCCGGCTGCGCGGCGACAAGGACGGTCCAACGGGATGCTTGAACAAGCCCACCGCGTAAAGCCGGTCACCCACCACCTTCCAATCCTGCACGGCCAAGCCGGAACGTGGGTCGCGGCCGACCGCAACACCCAACTGGCGGACCTTCAACTCGGTATGGCTTAACTGGCGCAGGAGCCGGCCTTGCAGGTTCCACACGTACACTGCCTCGGTATCCCAACTGGCTCCCCACAACTCCTGACGCGACTGTGAAACCGCCAGCGCCCCGATGTGATCCTCGACGACAAACTGGATCTCCGGTTTGGCTGGACGGCTAGGATCAAGTGCGGCCGGCGAGAACGCGCCAATGACGGTCTGACCTCCGCGTCGGCTTTCCGCCAGGGGAATCCAGAGCCGTTCTCCGTCGAACTGCAGGCCGCCGGGGTGATCCTGAACTCCCTCTGGGCGCAAGCCCGCCACCTTCTCCGGGGTGAGGTCCCACAGGTCCCAAGCCGCTGCACCAAGTTGGGCGCGCAGCAACAGCGCCTGCCGAGGCCGCAGGTCGTCTCGGCGGGCAGTCACATAAAAGTGTTCCCCAACCAACTCGAGACCCTGGGTGTGCGCTTTGGCGGTGACGCCGGCGATCGCGAGCGGTGGCAGGGGGAGTTCCTCGACGGGGAACGGGCCCGCGATTCCAGATCGCATGACCCAACCCACGAGGATCAGAACGGTCCCCGAGATCGCGGAGGCCCAGGCTCGACCGATCGCCGAGAGGGTGGGCGAAGGCCCCACAGTGCGAGGCGTGGGTAAACCAGACGCACGGACCGGTCGGTTGACGGGTGCCGAGAACGTCATGGCCACCCGGTGGGGCAGGACCCGCGTTACGCCAGTTTGTAGGTCGAGATGACGCGCATGTACTGGGCGCGCTCGAAGGCGCTCGGGTCCGGACAGTTCTTTTGGCTGAGACTGCCTTTGAGCTGGTTGACCGACTCGTACTCGTGTTCCTCCATCCATTGCCGCATCTCGCGTTCGATGGCGGCGATCTGGGCCGTGCCCTTGCGGAGCAGGACCGAGCAAAGCATGGCCACGTCGGCGCCGGCCATGAGGATCTTGAGGGCATCGGAGGCGGTGTGGATGCCGCTGGTGGCGGCCAGGCTGGCCTTGACGCGGCCGTGCAGCAAGGCGACCCACCGCAACGGCAGACGCCGCGCCTGGGGCGTGCTCAACAGGAGGCTGTGCTCGACCTCGAGGTTCTCGAGGTCGATGTCCGGTTGGTAAAACCGGTTAAAGAGTACCAGACCATCGGCGCCGGCGTCGTCCAATTGCCGCGCCATGTTGGCCATACTGCTGAAGAACGGGCTGAGTTTGACCGCCACCGGGATCGACACCGCACCGCGCACGGCCTTGAGGATGTCGACGTAGGTCTTCTCGACCTGCGCCGAGGTGAGCTCCGGATCGGTTGGGATGTAGTAGATATTCAGCTCGAGCGCGTGGGCGCCGGCTTGTTGGATCTTGCGGGCGTATTCGGTCCAACCGCCGAGCGAAGAGCCGTTGAGGCTGGCGATGACCGGGATCTTGACGGCGGCGCGCGCGGCCTGGATGTGGTCGAGGTAGTCTTCCGGGCCAAGGCGGAACTCACCGACTTGGGGGAAGTAACTCAAGGCCTCGGCGAAGCTATGGGTGCCTTGCTCGAGGGCGAGGTCGAGCTCGGCGCTCTCGAGGCGCAGTTGCTCCTCGAAGACCGACGGGAGCACCACGGCGCCGGCGCCGGCTTCTTCGGCCAGCTTGAGTTCGTCCACTTCGCGGGTGAGGGGCGAAGCGGACGGGACCAGCGGGCTGCGTAAGTTGAGGCCAAGGTAAGTCGTGCTGAAGTCCATGACGGTTCCTTTTGTCGGTTAAGCGTTGGTCGGCTCGGGAGCGGATGTGGGATTCGGCGCGGTCGCCGCGACGGTGGCCGGGGCGGGGGCGGTCGCGGCGGGTGAAGCGGCTGCGGGTGGGGGACTGGGCTTACTCTTGCGGGCGGCCAAGTAGGCGTAGAGCTCCCAGCGGGCGTCGGCGTCCTTCTGGGCTTGGGCGAAGAACCGTTTGGCGTCGTCGGGTTTGCTCTTGGTGAGCATCTTGAAACGGTTCTCGGAGAGCAGGTACTCCTGCACCTTGATGCGAGCCTGGGGCGAGTCGAGCTGCAACGGGTTCTCGCCGGCGGCAGCGCGGCGCGGGTCGTAGCGGTAGAGCAGCCACTGGCCGGAGTCGACGGCGGCCTTCTGTTGGCGCATGCCGACCCCGGTATCGAGCGAGATGCCATGGGCGATGCAATGGCTGTAGGCGATAATGAGCGAGGGACCGGGGTAAGACTCGGCCTCGAGGAAGGCGCGCAGGGTGTGTTCGTCTTTGGCGCCCATGGCGACGCTGGCCACGTAGACGGTGCCGTAGCTCATGGCGATGAGCCCGAGATCTTTCTTCCCGAGCGGTTTTCCGGCGGCGGCGAACTTGGCGATGGCACCGCGCGGGGTGGCCTTGGACATTTGGCCGCCGGTGTTCGAGTACACCTCGGTGTCCATGACCAGCACGTTCACGTCGCGGCCGCTGGCCAAGACATGGTCGAGGCCGCCGTAGCCGATGTCATAGGCCCAGCCGTCGCCGCCGACGATCCAGACGCTGCGCTTGACAAGGTTATCGGCCACCGCCAAGAGCTGCTTGGCCTCGCTCGAGGGATCGGCGGCGAGCTTTTCTTTGAGGGCGGCAACCCGCTCGCGCTGCTCGTAGATGCCGGCCTCGTCTTTCTGATCGGCGGCGAGGATGGCTTGCACGAGGTCGTCGCCCAGCTTCGGCGCCAGGCGCTGGAGCAGTTCGCAGCCGAATTCCTTTTGTTTGTCGATCGAGACGCGAAAGCCTAAACCGAACTCGGCCGTGTCCTCGAACAAGGAGTTATTCCAGGTGGGGCCGCGCCGGTTATGGTCGACGCAATAAGGTGTGGTGGGCAAGTTGCCCCCGTAGATCGAGCTGCAACCGGTGGCGTTGCCGATGAGCATCCGGTCGCCGAAGAGCTGGGTGGCAAGCTTGAGGTAAGGGGTCTCACCGCAACCGGCACAGGCGCCGGAGAACTCGAACAGCGGCCGCATGACTTGCTGCTGGCGCAGTTGGGTGACCTTCACCTTGCGGCGGTCCAGGTCCGGGACTTTGAGGAAGAAGTCCCAGTTCTCGCGCTCGGGAGCGCGCAGGGGCGGCTGGGGCCGCATGTTGATCGCTTTGAGCCGGACTTCGGCCTTGTTCTTGGCCGGGCAGACGTCCACACAGAGCACGCACCCGGTGCAGTCCTCCGGCGCCACCTGGATGGTGAACTTGAGGCCCTTCCACTCCGGCGCCCGGGCGTCGCAGGACTTGAAGGTGGCGGGCGCACCGGCCAGGTTTTGGGCGTCATAGACCTTCATCCGGATCGAGGCGTGCGGGCAAACGGCGGCGCATTTGCCGCACTGGATGCAGGTCTTCTCGTCCCACACGGGGATTTCGAGGGCGAGGTTCCGTTTCTCGTACTGGGCGGTTGCGGTGGGGAAGGTCCCGTCGCAGGGCAAGGCGCTGACGGGCAGGGTCTCGCCCAAGCCGCCATAGATGCGGCCGAGGGTCTCCTTGATCCGGTCGGGGGCGTTGGCGGTGAAGGGGTCGGGGATGCCAAACTGGCTGGTGATCTGGGTGGGGACGGTCACCTCGAAGAGGTTCGCCAGGGTCTGGTCGACGGCCTCGGTGTTTTTGCGGACGACATCTTCGCCTTTGCGGCCATAGGTTTTTTTGATGGTGTACTTGATCTGCTCGATGGCTTCCTCGCGGGGCAGGACGCCGGCCAGGGCGAAGAAGCAGGTTTGCATGACGGTATTAATGCGCGAGCCCATGCCGGTGGCCTTGGCGACCTTGATGGCGTCGATGACATAGAAACGGATCTTCTTGTTGACCATCTGGGTCTGCAGCGGCCGGGGCAGTTGCTCCCAGATCTCGTCCTTACCGAACGGGGTGTTGAGGAGGAAGGTCCCCCCCGGCACCAGCGGCTGGAGCATGTCGTACCGCTCGAGGAAGATCGGTTGGTGGCAGGCGACGAAGTTGGCTTGGTTCACCAGGTAACTCGAGCGGACCTGGGTCGGCCCAAACCGCAAGTGCGACACCGTGACGGCGCCGGCTTTCTTCGAGTCGTAGACAAAGTAGCCCTGGGCGTAGTTGTCGGTGCTCTCGCCGATGATCTTGATCGAGTTCTTGTTGGCGCCGACGGTGCCGTCGGAGCCCAATCCGTAGAACATTGCGCGGACGACCTTCTCTCCTTCCGTCGAGAACTCCTTGTCGTACGGGAGGCTCAGGTGGGTCACATCATCCTCGATCCCCACGCTAAAGTGGTTCTTGGGCTGCGGGGCGGCGGCGTTATCGTAGACGGCCTTGACCATGGCCGGAGTGAACTCCTTCGAAGACAGGCCATAGCGTCCGGCCAAGACACGGGGCATCGCGTTGCGGGCGCCCCAACCGTTGGCCAGACCCTCCGTCAGCGCCGCGACCACATCGAGGTACAACGGTTCGCCCGCGCTACCCGGTTCCTTGGTCCGGTCCAAGACCGTGAGCTGCCGGACCGTGGCGGGCAGGGCGGTGACGAACCGCTGCACGTCGAACGGCCGAAAGAGCCGCACCTTGAGCACGCCGAATTTGCCGCCCTGGGCATTGAGGTACTCGGCAGCTTCGTGAGCGGTCTCGCAGGCCGAGCCCATCAGCACGACGACATTGGTCGCGTCGGGGGCGCCCACGTATTCGTAGAGGCGATATGGGCGGCCGGTGAGGCGGGCGAAGCGGTCCATGGCGCCCTGAGTGATCTCGGGGCACTTGGAGTAGTAGCCATTGCAGGCCTCGCGCGCCTGGAAGAAGACATCGGGGTTTTGGGCGGTGCCGCGCAGCACGGGCCGATCGGGGTTCATGGCCCGCTGGCGGTGGGCGACGACCAGGTCGTCCGGGATCATGGCCCGCATGGTGTCCTCCTCGAGCAGCTCGATCTTCGCAACCTCATGCGAGGTGCGGAAGCCATCGAAGAAGTGGAGGAACGGCACCCGGGCCTCGAGGGTGGCGGCTTGGGCGATGAGGGCGAAGTCCATGGCTTCCTGGACCGAGTTCGAGCTGAGCAGGGCGAAGCCGGTCGAGCGGGCGGCCATGACGTCGCTGTGATCGCCGAAGATGGACAGGGCATGGGTGGCCAAGCAGCGGGCGGAAATGTGGAACACGGTGGGGGTCAACTCGCCCGCGATCTTAAACATGTTGGGGATCTTCAGCAGCAGGCCCTGGGAGGCGGTGAAGGTGCAGGTCAACGCGCCTGTCTGGAGCGCACCGTGGACGGCGCCGGCGGCCCCCCCTTCACTTTGCATCTCGACCACGCTCGGGATGGTGCCCCACAGGTTCTTGACCCCTTCCGAAGCCCATTGGTCGCACCACTCCCCCATGTTCGACGAAGGGGTGATGGGGTAGATCCCCATCACTTCGTTGCAGCGATAGGCCACGTAAGCAACGGCTTCGTTACCGTCAATGGTAGTAAAGTTTTTCATGGTCCAATTTGCATCACACAGTTCCAAGCCGCTGGCAAGCCTCACGGGATCTCACTCGCGCGCCGCACCCTGGGCGCCTCGGGGCGGCGCACCTTCTGCCTGCGCCTGCCCCGGCAGCCTCCCACAAGTGCTCGCCAACGTGCCGACCGCGGCGATCGGCTGCTCCACCTGCGTTGGCCACTGCTTTGCATATTTTGTGGTAGCTGCAGGGCCGCTTATGCTGCCAAGGCCTCACATCAGAGCGATGCAACCAGCCGGCCGGCCGACACCCAAGCCCAGACCCACGCGAACCAGCGCGCTCACACCCGGCAGGACCGGTAGGGGTGGGGGGGCGCACCGCGGTCCGACCGGCTCACAAGATGGGTGACGCGCCCACGCGCGAGGATGCAACCGCCGGGGGCCGTCTCCCGGGGAGGTGGGCGATCCTGTCCACCCTGGCTGGCTCGTAACCGGCGGGCACCCTCGAGGGTCTCAATCAGAGACCGAAGCCGAATGATGTCCATGTGGGAAGTTTGCCAGACCGCTCGCTCGAACAGCCCGGTTAAGGGGGGAGTGTTCTTGTTGTGTTGTGCGCTGCTCACCGGGTGCAGCGCCGCCCACTACCGGCGGTCCTCGGACCAGGAGGTCTATCGGATCGTGGAGCAGTTCGAGCAGCAGGTGTTTGGCAAGACCAACGCCTTCACCATCGACACTTCCCGCTCCGGACGCCCTCCAGAGGCCATCCCGGCTGCGGAGATCCTCGAGGATCGGATGGCCACCAACCGGCGGGTGGTCCGGCTGTCCGAGGCCCTCGAGTTGGCGGTGCAGCATAGCCGGGAGTATCAGACTCAGAAGGAGCAGCTTTACCTGACCGCCCTGAGCCTGAGCGGCGCGCGGTACGAGTTCGGGCCCAAGTTCTTCGCCGATTCGACCGCGCAAGTGGGCGGCTCGCCCTCCGGCTCCCAAAGCGGGTCGGTGCGCAGCCGGGTGGGGGTCAGCCAGTTCCTGCGCACCGGGGGTCGACTCAGCGTGTCGTTGGCCAACGATCTGTTGCGCTACTTCGTCGGCCAACCGGTCGGGGCAACCCGCGACTCCGCCATCAACACCCTCTCGGTGGATTTGGCCCAGCCGATCCTGCGCGGGTTTGGCCGCAACGATCCGACCGTCGAGAGTTTGACCCAAGCGGAGCGCAACGTCGTCTATGCCATTCGGACATACAGCCTGTACCAAGAGCAGTTCGCGGTGAACATTGTGAACGACTACTTCAGCCTCCTGGGCCAGAAGGATGCGATCCGCAACAACTACACCAACTACCTGCGGCGCGTGGACACGACCCGCTATGTGCAAGCCCGGTCGGTGGACCGCGTGCGGGCCAGCGATGTGGACGACGCGCGCACGGCCGAGCTCGTTGCGTACATCAACTACGTCAACTCGCTGGCGAGTTATCTGAGCCAGTTGGACGCCTTCAAGATCCGGCTGGGGCTGCCGCTGAGCGAGAAGCTGTACCTGATCGATGCCGACCTCGAGGCAGTCGAACAGCGGGGGCTGATGCCCGTGGGGGTCGACCAGAACGCCGCCTTCCGCCTGGCCGTCGAGTCGCACATGGACCTGCTCAACGCCATTGACCGGTTCGAGGACAGCAAGCGCAAAGTCCGCCTCGCCGCCGACCAGCTCAAGCCCGGCCTGAACCTCTTCGCCAACGCCAACCTCGCCTCCGAGGGACCGGACGACTACACCAATTTCGACCCCGACAAGGTGCGCTACTCGGCGGGGGTGCAGTTGGACCTGCCCCTGGACCGGCTGCGGCAGCGGAACAACTACCGGGCGGCGTTGGTCTCCTTCGAGTCCCAGTTGCGCAGCCTCAGTGCGACCCTTGACAACTTCAAGGACCGCATTGACCGTGGGCTGCGCACGCTGGAGCAGCAGCGGCTGAACTACCTCAACCGCCAGGCCACTCTCGAGGTCGCCCGTCGCCGGGTGGACATGAACCAGACGCTGCTCGAGGCGGGTCGAGTCGCGATCCGCGACGTGCGCGAGTCGCAAGACGCGTTGATTGCCGCCGAGAACCAACTGACCGACAGCATGGTCCGCTACCTTCAAGCCCGGATGCAACTGCTGCTGGACATGGGCGTGTTGCGCACCGAAGTCGAGACTTTCTGGCTGGTGGACCCGCTGGCGGGCGAACTGGCTGAGCGCCTGCGCGGCACGCCCCCTCTGCAAATGCCCGGCGACGAACTGATCCCTCCCGACACCTTCCTGGAGCCTTCCCTATGAAACTTGACGCCTTGACTCACCGCTTGCCGGCACCGTTACGGCAGCGCCCCCTGCTCCTGCTCGCCGTCGGCGTGGGCGCCCTCGCCCTGCTGGCGGTTCTGACGCTCAGCCTGCCCAGCCCCGAGCATGCCGCCACGGCTTACCATGCAGTGCGCCGGGGCGACTTCACCGTCACGGTGGTCGAGGGGGGCACTCTGACGGCGGTAAGCGAGGTCAGCATCCGCAACGAGGTCGAGGGCACCGCGCGCGTCATCTACATCGTGTCGGAGGGGTCCTATGTGAAGAAGGGGGACCTGCTGGTCGAGCTCGACTCCTCCCAGGCTCAGGACCAGGTCAACCAACAGCAGATCGCGTTCGAGAAGGCCCAGTTCGGCCTCGTCTCCGCCGAGGCCAACCTGCAAATCCAGCGCAGTGCTGCCGAGAGCGACATCCGAGCAGCCGAGCTCAAGCTGCTCTTCGCAAACTTGGACTTGGAGAAATTCCAACAGGGCCAGTCGGTGGTCGACCTGATCGAGGCCAGCAACAAGTTGGTGCAAGCCGAGAACCAGTTGGCGGTGAGCCTCGAGAACTACACCTGGACGACCAACCTGGCCACCAAAGGCTACGAAACCAAGCAACGCGTGGACTCAGACCGCCTCTCAGTCATGGGGGCGCGCAACTCCCTGATCGTGGCCAGCAACACGGTCTGGATGCTCCAGGAGTTTGACCTGCGCAAACAGCGGGAGACGTTCGTGTCCAACTTGCGCGAGGCCGAGCGCGAGCTCGAACGAGTCAAGGCCCAGAGCTCGAACCGCATCGCCTCCTACGAAGCCGACCTGCTCACCCAGTCCAACACTCTCGTGCTCAACCAAAAGAAGCTCGAACGCGACCGCAAGAACCTGACCTCGACGAAGATCTACGCGCCCCAAGACGGTTTGGTGGTCTATCCCATGAGCGATAACCGTTTCAGCAGCGAGTCACTGATCGAGGAAGGGGCCGTGGTGCGCAACCGCCAGGAGCTGATCAAACTGCCGGACGTGTCGAAGCTCAAAGTGACCATCAAGGTGCACGAGTCGCACGTCAACATGGTCCGGGCGGGCCAACCTGCCTTTGTCGTGCTCGACCAGATGCCCGATCAGCGGTTTCGGGGCACGGTCGACAAGGTCGCGCTGCTGCCCGACACCCAGAGTCGCTGGGGCAACCCTAACCTCAAAGTCTACAATACCGACATCGTCATCACCGAACCGCTCCCCGGGGTGAAACCGGGCGTTTCCGCGCGCGCCGAAGTCATCATCACCAACATCGCCAACTCCCTCTCGGTCCCCATCCAAGCCGTCACCACCCTCAAAGGGCGCCAGGTCGCCTACGTCCGCCAAGGCGGCGCCGACGTCCCAGTCCCGGTCGAGGTGGGCCTCTTTAACACACGGTTTATCCAGGTCCTCTCGGGACTCAAGGAAGGCGATCGGGTCTTGCTCTCGCCGCCTTTTGACACCCAGGAACGCGACCTGGCCGGGGGCGTCTTGACCTCGGAGGAAGCAGCTAAAGCGGCGCCGACTAACGCCCCAGCGGCCAGTCAGGCCGGCTCGGTCGGCCCAGGGCCAGCACGGACGCCGAACGCCACCGCGGGCACTCGCGAACCGAGTAGTCCGCCCTTCGCCGGCACGGGCGGCGAACCGGGATTCGGCGGTGGACGGCGCGGCGATCCGACCGGGGGCGAGGGCGGGGGCGGTCCCGGCGGAGGCGAAGGCGGCGGTCGCCGCAGCCGCTTCAATCAAGAAGAGGTCCTGAGGCAATACGACGCGAATGGGAACGGCCAACTCGACGACGATGAGCGCCAAGCCATGATGGCCGCCTTCCAGGCCCGGTTCGGCGGCCAAGGCGGCCAAGGGCGCCCCGGCGGTCAAAGCGGGCCTGGCGGTCAGGGCGGGTTCGGTGGCATGGGTGGCCCGGGCGGTTTCCCCGGCGGCAACCTCCAGGAGATGATCAAGCGGTTCGACAAGAACGGCGACGGCGAACTGGACGATCCGGAGCGCGAAGCCATGCGCGAAACCCTGCGCGAGGAGCGGAGCCGCAACCGGCCTAGCTCTGGCGCAGAACCGGGCCGCGGCGGGCCGAGGCCGGAAGGACGCAGCCCAGCACCCCAGGCTCCGCAACCATGACGACCCGGGACCGGCCGCCACCCCAGTCGCGCGCTCGCCGCGCCGAGGATTGCGCGTCCGGCCGCCGAGCTGGAGTGCCTCGTGAAGCAGGGCCGCAGACCGGGGGTTGGGCGTGTGGCCCGAGGCCACGCGGGCAAGATGCGCGCGCTCCCAACTTGACCTGCCGGCCTGGTGTTTTGGGGGTCGCGGCTCGTAGTGATCGGGGTGGCACGGACTGATTCGCCATGTTGAGCTTCCAGTTCCTTAGCACGGTCCGCCTGGGCATCAAGAGCCTGATGCTGCACAAGCTGCGGTCAGCGCTGACCATGCTGGGGATCATCTTCGGCGTTTGCTCGGTGATTGCCATGCTGGCCATCGGCGAGGGCGCGTCGTTCGAGGCCCAGGAGGCGATCAAGAAACTGGGCAGCAACAACATCATCCTGCGTAGCCTGAAGCCGGCGAGTTTGACGCAGCAGACCAGCATGAGCTCGCGCGGCCGCGCGCTCAAGTACGGGCTGACCTATGACGACGGCGCCCGGCTGCAGTCGACCATTCCCGGAGTGGCGCGGGTGTTGCCGATGCGCATCATTCGCCAGAACGTGCGGTACAGCCGCAACGAAGTCCCCTGCCAAGTCATCGGCACCCTTCCGTTCTACCCCGAGGTCGTGGGGGTGGACACTCTGCGCGGCCGGTTCCTGAGCCAACTGGACGAGGTCCACCAGAACAACGTCTGCGTGGTCACAGCCGGCCTGGCCCAGCGCCTCTTCGGCCACCAGGATCCGATGGACAACACCGTCAAGATCGACGAGTTCTACTACCAGGTCGTCGGGATCATCCGGGAGAAGAACATGCCCGAGCAGCGGACCCAAGCCGGCAAGATGGAAGGTGAACCGCTCGACAACAACGTGTACATCCCGCTCGAGACCTCGCGCCGGCGTTTTGGCGATGTGCTCATCCGCCGCTCGGCGGGCAGTTTCGAGGCCGAAGAGGTGCAACTGCACCAAATCACCGTGCAGATGCGCGACCTGGCGTCGGTGGAAACGGCCGATCCGCAGATCAAGACCGTCCTGAACCGGTTCCACGACGAGAAAGACTACGAGGCCATCGTGCCGCTGCAACTGCTGCGGCAGGCGGAGGCGACCAAGCGCATTTTCAACATCGTGCTGGGGTCCATCGCCGCCATCTCGCTCCTGGTGGGTGGCATCGGCATCATGAACATCATGCTCGCCACGGTCACCGAGCGCACCCGCGAGATCGGCATCCGGCGCGCCCTCGGCGCCAAACGACGGGACATCACCACCCAATTCCTCGTCGAGACGGTGGTGCTCTCCGTGGGCGGCGGGCTGATCGGAGTCGTGGTGGGCGTGATCACCCCCGTGCTGGTCTCTCATTTCGCCGACATGAGGACGATCATCACGCTGTGGTCGGTCCTGCTCGCCTTCGGTATCTCGGGCGCCGTCGGCATCGTTTTCGGCCTCTACCCCGCCAGCGCCGCCGCCAAACTCGATCCCATCGAGGCCCTCCGGCACGAATAGCCCGGCGCCCACCGACCTCCTGGTTGCCCGGCTCCGGCTTTTGTTTTGCAGCCTGGGCCGCTTTGGGTTATAAACTGCCTCCGGGTCTGTACTGGCCGCGGCGTCGCCTGCGCCTTAGACAGAGATCGTCACCGGCTCCACCGAACCGGGCGCCCGGGTGAGGGTCGTGCGGTGGCCCAGGTCCCGCTCCGGTCCCGCAGCGGTGGGCGACGCGGGCGATTGAATGCGCGCAGAAACCTGAACATCCCAGACTGAATGAAAGGCAACCCCATGAGATTCTCACGTGAACTTGCTCCCCTTTGGGCCCTTGGGGCCTGGTCCTTCGTGTGCGGCGGGCTCGCCCTTAGCCTGGCAGCCCAGCCCCAGCGGTTCGCCGACCTGGTGGGGCCAGGGAATGTCGGGGCCGTAACCGCCACGGCGCCTTTGACGGTTCCCTTCATCACGTGGGGAGGCGACATGGCGACGTTCTATGCGAACGGCGGGCTCACCACCCAGGCCGGCTCGCTCTACCAAAAACAGGGGTTGAACCTGCGGTTGGTGCCCGGGGACGACTTCTTGCAGCAGGTGCGGGATTATCGCGCGGGCAAGACCCCCTTCCTGCGCGGCACCTTCCACATGATCGGCCTCGCCAGCGAAGTCATCGGCGCCGATCCCCGCACCAAAGGGGTGGCGATCCTGCAATTGACTTGGTCGGCGGGCGACCATCTGGTGGCGCGGGAGCAGATCAAGCGGCTCGACGACCTCAAAGGCAAGACGGTGGTGCTGCAACAGGCCGGACCCCATGTGGGCATGCTCGATGACGTCCTCAAGAGCGCGCAGTTGACCTGGGACGACATCAAGATCGTGTGGGCCAAAGACCTGACCGCTTCCGCGGACTCACCGGCCGAACTCTTCCGCAAGCGGGCCGACCTCGACGCGTGCTTCGCCATCACCCCGGACATGGTGGGCTTGTGCGGCGGACTGACCAGCGTCGGCAGTGGCGCCGAGGGGACGGTCAAAGGGGCCAAGGTGCTCGTTTCGACGGCTCAGTTGTCGCGCTCGATTGCCGACGTGTACGTGTGCCGGAAGGATTTCTATGACGCGAACAAGGAGCTGGTGACCAAGTTCGTGGCGGGTTACCTCAAGGCGTGTGAGGAAGTCATCGAGCTCAAGAAGCAGTACGAGGCCCGGGGCTCGGAGCCCTACCAGGCCCTGCTGCAGCTCACCCAGGACATCTACGGCAAGCAGACCATTCCGGTCCTCGACGATGCGCATGGCCTGTTGTCCGATTGCACCTTCGCCGGCTACCCTGGCAACGTTGCCTTCTTCACCGAGGAGGGGAACCTCACCGGGTTCGAGGCGTTCCAGAAGTCCGCGCTCGAGGTGGCGGTGAATCGTGGCTACGCCAAGGAACGGATGGGCCTGTTCCCTTCGGGACTCGACTACCAATCGCCCCTGTTCCTGAGCTACTTGACGCGAACCCAGGTCCAGCGGCAAGAACGGTTCCGGGCCGAGGCGGTGCAGAGCGAGATCGAGATGCTCAGCGCCGGAGGCGCCCTGGACGACCGCACCATCGTCTCCTTCACGATCAACTTCGAGCCGAACCAAACCGAGTTCAGCGCGATCCAGTACGGCGCCGAGTTTCAGCGGGTGGTCGAAACGGCCGCCCGATTCGGCAACGCCGTCATTGCCATCCGCGGTCACGCCGATCCCACCAAGACCCTCCTCGACCTGGTGCGCGCGGGGATGGCCAAAGGCGTGCTCAAGCGGGTCGGCGCCTCCGGCAACTATTCCTACTCGCTCAACGGCCGGCCCTTGGACCTGAGCGCAACGGTCGAACTGGTGAAACTGATCGAGACCGGGGCGTTCGACGGCGCGCCCGAAAGCAATCCGCGCGAGACGCTGCAGGCGGCGTTGAACCTCTCGCGCAGTCGGGCGGAGATGGTCCTGGACTCGATCGTTGCTTATGCCAAGACCAAAGGGACCTCGATGGACAAATCCCAGATCCAACCCGTGGGCGTGGGAATCCGCGAACCGTTCGTGGCTAAACCGACTAACCTGGATGAAGCCAAGAAGAACATGCGCGTCGAGTTCCGGGTCGTCCGGGTGGCAGCCGAGGCCGCCAAGCCGGCCGACTTCGATTTCTAACTCCGCAACCCCCGATGGCCATGAAGACACCCCTTGCTACCGCCTGCGCTGGCCTCGCCTGTCTGGGCCTGTGGGTCGGCGCTTCGGCCTGTGCGCAGAACTACTACGACAACGTGGTGATTGTCCTGGACGCCTCCGGCTCGATGAAAGATCCGTTACCCGGATCGAACGTGCAGAAGATGGCCGCGGCGAAGACCGCGCTCAAGACGGTGCTGCAACAGGTGCCCGCCAGCACCCGTGTCGGCTTGCTCGTGTTCAGCGCGCGCAACCTGCGCGACGAATGGGTCTATCCCCTCGGGCCGCAGCAACCGGAAGAGCTGCTCAAGGCGATTGACCTGCCCGAGCCGCAAGGCAGCACGCCCCTGGGCAAATACCTCAAGCTGGGCGCCGATCGACTCCTGGACGAACGGGCGAAACAATTCGGCTACGGCACCTACCGCTTGTTGGTCGTGACCGATGGCGAGGCCCAAGACCAGAACCTGGTCGACCGTTACGCGCCGGACGTTATGTCCCGCGGCATCACCCTGGATGTCATCGGGGTCGGCATGCGCACCGACCATACCTTGGCGACCCGCGTCCATTCGTACCGCCGCGCGAACGATCCCGAGGCCCTCCAGCGAGCGGTGGCCGAGGTCTTGGCGGAGGTCTCGCGGCCGAAGAACGATCAGGCGATGGGCGAGGGCTTCGACCTGATTGCGCCCATCCCGGTCGAAGTTGCCAGCGCCGCGATCACCGCCCTGGCCACCTCCGGTAACCACCCCATCGGCGAACGGCCCCGCGCCGCCGCGCCGGCCGCACCGGCGGGCGAACCCACCCAGGCCACCTCGGCAGCATCGCCTCAGGCGCCCTCGACCAGTCCCCCCGCCCCGGCGGGCCCAACTCGCGGGGGCAGGTCGTTCGCGTTTTGGACGATCGTGATTCTGTTTGCGGCCGTGTTTCTGCTGCGGCGCTTAGGCCGCGGCTCGCGCCGATGAGTGAGCGACGCGCCAAAGGCTGTCTGGTCGCCGCCGTAGTGTGGTGTCTGATTCTGGCGGTGCTCGGGGTGGCATACCGGTACCTGGTCCATCCCTACTTGCGCGAGCGACTCAAAGGCGACACCGGCTCCGCCAGTCAATACCAAGGCGAGATCGTGGTCGCCGCGGATTCCTTCTCGGGCTATGCGGTGCTGCGGTCCGACCTGATGAAACAGGAACTCAAGGCTCGGCAGCTCCGCCTCACGGTAGCGGATGACCAGGCCGATTTCGCGGCTCGCCTGCGCGACCTCCAGCGGGGCAAGACGCAGATGGCAGTGTTTACCATCGATTCGCTCATCATGGCCGGAGCGAAGCTTGGAGAGTTCCCTGCCACCATCGTGTTTGTCATCGACGAGACGAAGGGCGGAGACGCCATGGTGGCACTCCGGGCGGCGGTCGGCACGGTCCAGGAGCTCAACCACCGAGACGCGCGCATCGTGCTCACGCCCAACTCCCCCTCGGAGTTCCTCGCCCGGGTGGTGATCGCCCACTTCAACCTGCCCAGCCTGCCGGAGCCGTGGGCGATCGAGGCCGAAGGCGCCCGCGCCGTGTTCCAGCAGCTCCGCGCGGCCAAGCCGGGCGAGAAGCGGGCTTTTGTGCTCTGGGAACCTTACGTGTCTAAGGCGCTCGAGTCGCCCGAGGTGCATGTGCTCTTGGACAGCTCGAAGCTCAGCGGGTACATCGTGGATGTTCTGGTGGCGCAACGGGCGTTCCTGCGGGATTACCCCGACCGCGTGCGGGCAGTGGTCGAGGCCTACGCCCGGGCGGCTTACACCTACGGCCAACAGCCCGAAGGCTGGAGCAAGCTGGTCCGTGAGGATGCACGGTTAACGGGTGCGGAAGCCTTGGACGAAGCCCAAGCGCGGCAGGTGGTGCAGGGGATCCGCTGGAAGAACACGCTCGAGAATTACGCGCACTTCGGGTTGACGCCCACCCCCGCTGGCAGCGGTTTGCCGCACCTCGAGGACATCATCGGCAACATCGTCGAGGTGTTGCTCAAGACGCGCGCGTTGCCGGCCGACCCGCTGGCCGGCCAGCACCACACCCTGTTCTATCGGCAGATCCTCCAGGAGCTGCACACCGCCAACTTTCACCCCGGCCAGGGCCTCAACCTGATCCCCGGCCTGAGCCAAGGCTTGACCCCTGCCGAGCAAGTGCGCGTCGAGGCGGAGGCGAAGCCGTTGACTACGGAGCAGTGGGCCAAACTCCAACCCGTGGGCGAACTGCGGGTCCAGCCGATCGTCTTCACGCGGGGCTCCGCCCATATCAGCGTGCAAAGCGAGCGTGACCTCCAGACCCTCGCCCGCCGCCTCCAGTCTTTCCCGCGCTTTTATCTCCGCGTGATCGGTCACGCCCGCCCCGAGGGCGACCCGGAAGCCAACCGCGTCCTCGCCCAGGCGCGGGCGGAGGCGGCAGCGCAATACTTGCGGACCCAGGGGCTGCGCCCGGAACGACTCCGCGCCGAAGCCGCCCCGGCCCCGGCCGCGGCAGGCGAAGGCCAAGCGGTATCGTTCTTCGTCGGGCAGGTTCCCTACTGACGCGATGAACGGCGTGGCTGCACTCCTGAATGGGACCCATGCCCCGACCGCTACGGACGCGACCTTCGCACGCGCGTCAGCTTGCAGGTGCGCTGGGCCGTCCTCGGCGCGCCCGACCGCCCCCATGGCATTCGTCTGGGTGACTCATGACTAACTCGCTCACCACCCCCCCAACCCTCTGGTGCCCCCGCGCGCCTAGGGGACGGCCAGGATGGGGGCGGCCGGTGCCGGGTCGAGGCGCGGAAAAACCTGTGAAACCGCCCGCGAACCGCGCATATTGTGAACCGCCGTTGCGGCGCCGCGCTATGCTGGACGCCAACCAGATTCGCAAGCAGGTCCTGGTGCGCACCCTGGGCAGCCCCTGGGTGATGGGGCCGTTCTTGCTCGGCATGACCGCCCTGACCGCGGTCTGGGCCCTCGGGCTCAAGGCCGGCCTGGGTTGGTTTGCCGGCTTAGCCGGGCTGCTGGGTGCCGCGGGCGCGTTTGTCACGCAACTGGTGATGCGGGGCGAACGAACCGCCCGGCAGGTGACCGCGGAACTCGCCGGCCGCCAACAAGAATCGCAGCAGGCAAAACTCGACTCGCTCGATCGACACCTCAGCACGGCCGACGAGGACCCGCGGCCCGAAGCTGCCTTGCGCGACCTGAGGGCGCTGTTGCTCGCCTTCGAGACCGCAGAGGCCGGCGCCAGCCCGGTGCACTTGGCTACCGTGGTCGAGTTGCGCGCCCGCGCCCACCAACTCTTCGAACACTGCGTGCGGTCGCTAGATCAGACCGGGCAACTCTGGCAGACCGCCCAGCAGCTTCACACGCCGGCGGCCCGCCAGCCCATCCTGGACCAACGCGAGCGCATCATCGCCGAGGTCCAAGCCTCGGTCCAACACCTCAGCGATACGCTGGTGGGCCTGCAAACCCTCGGCACGCAACCCGGCTCGGCCAAGGAGTTGACCCGCATGCGCACCGAACTCGACCAGAGCCTCGAGTTGGCGAAAACGGTTGAGGCGAGGGTCGATTCCTTGCTAAACGAGAATGCGCTGCGTGACCAGACACTGGAAACCAACCTGCGAACGAAAGGATAACTATGTTCGGCGCCATTGCACGATGGTTTAAAGCCCTCGGTTACTTGTTGACCGGCCAAATCGACTCGGCCCGCCGCGTGATTGATACCAACCCCCACGTCGTGCGCGCCAAGTACGACTCGGTCATCCGCGATAAAGTCTCCCAAATCCATACCTACAAACAGGCCGTCGCCGGCCTCATCGCCCAGCAAGAAAGCAAGCTCACCATCGTCAAACGGCTCACCGACGAGGTGCAGCAACTCGAACGCCTCAAAGCCGGCGCCCTCGCCAAAGCCAAGCAAACCGTCGAACGGCTGCAGAAAAGCGGCAAGAGCAAGGAAGAGATCCACAGCGACGAGGAATACAAGAAGTGCCTAGGCGCTTATAACGACTTCTCCTCGACCCTAGCCGAGAAACAAGAACGCATCGCCGAGGCCGAGCGCGATGTCGAGACCTACCGCAAGACCATCGCCGACCATAAGACCCAGCTCCAGCAACTCCTGCGCGACGTCGACAAACTCAAGTCCGAAGCCGCCGATGCCGTCGCCGACATCATCACCGCCAAGCAGGAGAAAGACATCGCCGACATGCTCACCGGCATCGCGAAGGATGGCTCCGCCCAAGAACTCCAAAGCCTCCGCCAACTGCGCCAGGAAATCCGGGCCGAAGCCCGTGTCTCGCGCGAGTTGGCAGGCACCGACACCAAAGCCCAAGAGGCTGAGTTCCTCGAGTACGCCCGCCGGAGCTCCGCCAATGAAGAATTCGACGCGCTGCTGGGCTTGGCGGAGAAAGCTGCCCCCGCCGCAAAAGCGGCGCCGGAGAAATCCGCGGCTTTGCCCGAGTGAGGCCTCGGTCAGGCGCGCGACCAACGGGCCGATGCCGGACAGCGGTAGCGGCGTGCGCCGCTTCGGGTCGCCCACGCCCCGCCGGCTGGGCGAACCTCGGGCGGCCGGGCGAACCTCGAGAACCTTAAGAACGTTGTGCTTATGAAAACGAACTGGATCAAGCTAAGTTTGCTAGGTGGCGTGCTGGGGTTGGCCGGTTGCCAATCCAAATCGGTGCCGACCTTCTCGCTGGCCTGGAGCGAATACCCTTCCTGGAGCGTGTTTGGAGTGGCTCACGTGCAAGGACTCATCGACGGTGCCGCCGGCGCGCTCGGGCCTATCGAGAAGAAATGGAACGTGGACATCGTCCTCAAAGAGGCCGAATACGACCCCTGCATCACCATGTACGGCGCCGCCCAGTGCGACGCGGTCTGCATCACCACCCTGGACGCCCTGAGTCCGGCCTTGGGCCGCAGTTCGGTCGTCATCCTGCCCACCTCGACCAGCGCCGGCGCCGACGCCCTGATCGTGCCCCAGACGATCACCAACCTCACCCAACTCCGCGGCAAGAAGGTCTACGGCCTCGCTAAGAGCGTCTCCGAGTACTGCTTCAACCGCAACCTCGAGCTGCTGGGCGAGAAGCCCGAAGATTACCAGTTCAGCAACATGGACCCCGGAGCGGCGGCGGTGGCCATGCAGCAACAACAAGAAGGCATCGAGGCCATCGTGGTCTGGAATCCCTTCGTGCTCGAGACCCTGAACAAGCGCAAAGACACCCATGTCCTGCTCGATTCGCGTAAGATCCCAAACGAAATCATCGATGCCGTCGTCCTCGCCCAAGCGTCGCTTGACCGGCCCGGCGGCCGCGACTTCGCCTGCGCCGTCATCGACGCCTTCTATGCGGTCAACCGGCGCCTGGCCGACGCCGCCACCCGCGACGACACCCTCATCGCGATCGGCGAGAAATTCAGCCATTTGGACCTCGCCGGCATGAAGACCGTGGTGGAACAGACCCGCTTCTACGGCACACCCAAAGAGGCGCTCGACCTGCTCACCGGCGAGGAACTGAAGGCCGTCACCAAACGGGTTGTGGACTTCTGCGTCCAGCAGGGCATCGTGAAATCAGCCCCGCCGATCGGTTACGGCGCGGCTGCGGACCCGGCAGGGACCGCGCTCCGGTTCGACCCCACCTTCATCCAGGCCGCCGCCGCCCGGCCATGAACCGCGCGCCCCGCCTACGAACGCGACGGCCGGCCGACCCTGCCGACTGCTGACTATGTTTAGCCAATCGGTTGCCGTTCCAATCCGCCTGCCCGAGTCGTGGGGCGGTCTGGCCAACAGCCGGGGAGTCCTGCGGCTCGAAGGCGAGTCGCTCCAGCTCGAGTTCGTCACGCACGACAGCATCTTCGAGGCGGTGCGCTCGGACATCAAACGGGTCAGCATCCCCTTCGAGGCGATCGAGTCGTTCGAGTTGCGCAAGGGTTTCTTTGGCTGGCGCTTCGAGCTCACCACCACGCACCTCGAGGCGCTGCAGAAAGTGCCCGGCGGACACCAGGGACGCGTGGCCATGCCCGTCGGCCGCCGCGACCGGCCGGCGGCCGAACGACTCCTGACCGAGTTCCAAGTCCTGTGGACCCAGCGGGCCTGTCGCTGGCTCGAGCAGGATGTTCAGGCGGCCCTCAGCGATCCTCCCAAACGCAAACGGGCCCGGCGCGCATGATCATCCGCCAACCGATCGCCAGCCTCACCCGAGTCGCTCTCGGCGTCCTGTCCCTGCTACTTTTGCTCCTGGCCTATACGTGGCTTTCGCACCGGCAGCACCGACTCAACCCGCACGACACCACGATCCCCACCTGGTCCCAACTCGCCGAAGGCGCCCGCGCCATGTGCGTCCCGGACAAGCGGACCGGCGAACGCTGGCTGGTCGAGGATGCGAAGGCCTCGGGAACGCGGTTTTTCTTGGGGCTACTGGCGGGAGCGTTGGGGGCGGTGGTGCTGGGGCTCTTGATGGGCTGCTACACCCCCATCGAGGCCTTCTGCTCGCCCCCTTTGTCGTTCCTCGCCAAAGTCCCCGCGACGGCCGCGATGGCGGTCTTCTTCGCCTTGGTGGGCACGGACCTCAACATGTACGTAGCGATCATTGCCTTTGGGATTCTGCCGACGCTGGCGCTGACGGTCTACCTGGCCGTCAAGGAATTCCCCGATGAGTTGCAGTACAAAGCCTTCACCTTGGGCGCCTCGAGCTTCGAGGTAGTCTATCCCATGATCTTCCGCTACGTGCTGCCGAAGGTGATCGACGCCCTGCGCCTCATGATCGGACCGGCCCTGGTCTACTTGATCGCCGCGGAGATGCTCGTCGGGGACGTCGGCTTCGGCTACCGCATCCGCCTGCTCTCCCGCCGCACCGAGATGAGCGTGGTCTATTTCTACCTGACCTTGCTGGCCGGCTTTGGGTTTGGCATGGACTACTTCCTCCGCTGGCTGCAGCGGAAATGGTGCCCTTGGTTCGAACCGCGCCGGGAATGAACGCCCCCACCCACCCGATCGCCCTCGAGTGCCGCCAGGTCCATCACTGGTTCGGCCCCAAGCCGGTCCTCCACGACATCACCCTCAAACTGCGTCGCGGCCAGTTCCTCTCCTTGGTGGGCCCGAGCGGCTGCGGCAAGTCCACCCTCTTGCGCGCCATCGTCGGCACCCATCCCCCGCGCCAAGGCCAGATCCTGCTCTATCACGTCGGCGCCGGCGACCGTGCCGAGCCCGTCGTCGGGCCCGGCCGCGATCGGGGGATCGTTTACCAGCACTATTCGCTCTATCCGTTCCTGACCGTGCAAGAGAACGTGGCGGTGGGCCTGATGTTGGACCGCACCACGATCCCGTTCCGGCTGTTCCGCTACCCGCGTTGGCGCCACCTGCGGCAAGAACACCTCGCCAGCGCCCGCGCGATGCTCGAGCGCGTCCGGTTGGCCGATGCCGCCCACCTCTACCCACATGCCTTGAGCGGGGGCATGAAACAACGCGTGGCCATTGCCCAGGCCCTCATCATGAAGCCGGAAATCATCCTCCTGGATGAACCGTTCGGGGCGCTGGACGAGGCGACCCGCGAAGACCTGCAAAAGTGGTTGCTCGGGCTCTATGCCGAAAACCAGCAGGCCCAACGCCGCGGCGAACCGCCTCCCTACACCGTGGTCATCGTCACTCACGAGCTGACCGAAGCCATCTACGTGGGCGACCGCATGGTCGGGCTCTCGCAGTTCTGGGACTGGCGTCAAGAAGGACACGACCGCTACCCCGGCGCCACCGTCGTCTACGACAAAGCCTGCCCCGTCTTCGAGCCTACCGCGGCCAAAGACTACGAGATGTTCGCCGCCCAGCGCGAGGAAGTCAGGCAAGCCGTGTTCGACCCGCGCGTCTGCCAAGACCGCCACCAGCATGTGACCTTCTGGCAGGACCCTGGCAAGGGCAACTGACGGATCGGCACGACCTGCCGGTGGTCACGCAGCCTTGCCGACCCGGCGTGGCAACATCTCGATCCGGACGATGTGTTCGTAAGCGACCAGGTTGATCTCGCCAGGCACGCCTTGGGGCAATTCGTTGGCCACGACCACCACATCCGCGCCGACAAGGATAAAATCCGGGTAGGGCACGCGCAGGCTCTTCCCGTCAGCCAGATGCAGGCAGAAAGGCTTGAAGGGACTCCCCTGAATCAGCGCGCGAATGTCCGCGGGTTTCATCATCGTCACCCAATCGACACGGGATAGGTTACGATGGGCACGCCAGCACGGCAAGCCCTTGGTGGGTGCTCACGGGCGAGATGCCCGGGTCACAAACTTGACCTGCCTACAACATGCCTCGGGATGCGAGCACTCTAGGGTTGCAGTTGGGCTCGGTAGAAGCGTTGGCTCGAGCGGGGATCCAGGTCGAGGTGTTGCACGGTGCCGGTCGGGTTGGGCAGCGTGGCGAGCGGCGTCCAGTTCCCGAGGTCCGGCGAAACCTCGATCACGACCGCGTGGCCAGCGGGAGCGGCAAGGTGCAGCTCGACGCCGTTCAGCGCCAGCCGAGGCAGGCTGGTAAAGCGCACAAGCCGAGCCTCGGCCACCGCGAAGGGTTGGCTGAGTCCAACGTGGCCGTGGCCGTCGTCGGCCCGCAGCACGACCGTCGGGGCCGGTTGAGGCAAAGTGATCGCGCCGCTCCACGCACCGTTGAGGAAGTTGCCCGCGACGGCGGGGGTGAGCGGGAGCGGTTGGGCGCGCTCGTCTTGGATGAACTGGATGTCGTCGAACCAGACCTGCGCGCTTCGGAGGTTGTAGAGCGTCAGCAGCGTGAGCCGGTCGGCATCGGGATTGCGAAAGGAGACGCGGGCCGCGACCAGTTGGTCATCGACATAGAAATCGATGGTCCGGCGCGTCCAGTCGAGGTGCAGCAGGACTTTGTACCATCGGTCAAACAGGGAGCCGGTAGCGAAGAAAGTCTGTCCGTCATAGAGCCCCATCGTTCCAACGGAACCCTTGAGCGATCGCCTCTGGAGACAGAAAAAGACCGCGGCATCGTGCACATCGGGTCCGTTGCCGGCAATAAAATAGCCGCATTCGGCTTTCTTGCTGGTGCGGATGTGAGAGCTGATGCGCTCCGGCGTCAACGGGTCCAAGGGGCGAAGGAGCTTGCCGTCCGGCTCGTCGCTGAAAGGATCCAAGATGGCGAGCTCCTCGTCTGGGTCGTCGGGATCTTGTGGAATGAAGGGGGTTGTGAGCTTGAGAGAGTACCGGCCTTGGGCGGCGGCCTCCTTCGAGAGTTGCGCGCTGCAGTTGGTGCCGACGGCGATCCAGCCGTCGAGGGGTTCCTCGAAATCAGCCCCCCAGGGGAACCGGATGTTCGGGCCGTCCCAGGCCGTCAGGGTCAGCGGGCCGGCGAAGTTGCCGAACGGTTGGTTCGCAGCGTCCAACGCCGACACCGTGGCGGCGAACGGCTGGCCGGGTTGCTGCGGCGAAGGCATCGCGCTCCAGCCAAACTGGGCCAACACACCCGGCGTGGGCGTGAAGACCATTTGGTCCAGCCAGCCGGCGTCCTCTCCAGAGGTGCCGCTCTCATCTTTCGCGTAGGTCCATTCCAACAGGTGTTCGCCCTCGGGAATGGGGAAGGTCTTCTGTTCCCAGCCAACCTCTCCAGAAATCTGGGCTTGCGGGAAGGCATCGATCTGGAAACGCAACACGTCCACCGGCCATACCGCAGATCCCTCCGACGAGACCTTCCACCAGAAGCTCAGGTTGCCAGGACCGACGACCGTCAGCTCCAGGCGCGTTTGCTCGCCATCGGCGATGGAGCCGGAACGTGCCGCGTCCTGGCCGTCGTGGGTCAGATCGGCTTGGCCAAACCAAGGCGCCTGACTGGTCGAGAAGCAAACCAAGCTGGCCACATCCAGGGCCTGCACCAAAGGCGCCGTTGGCAACACCGTCAGCAGCGCAGGGGTGCTGGTGACGACGCCTGCCAGATTGCTAACCACCAACGTGTATTGGCCGGCTTGCTCCAGACTCACTCCGGTCAGCGCCAACGTCGGGCCGGTCGCTCCCGGCAGGGCCTCGCCGTTGAAGAGCCATTGGTAGACCAGCGGCCGGCTGCCCGTAGCCGAGACCGCGAAGGTGGCCCGTTGCGTGGCGAACACAGTCTGGTTGGCAGGCTGGGCAGTGATCTCGGGAAGGCGCGTGAGGTCGGGGATGAATCGCACCTCGTCCAACCACCCGGCCTTGTCCGGGCTCAGGACGTCGAGCCTGCTGAATCTCCAGAGCAGCACCTGCTCGGCCTCGGCCATGGGCACCGTGACCTGTTGCCAGTCCGTCTCCCCATCGATGACTGCGGTGGCCTCGTCGCCCACAAAGAATTGCAGCGCGCTGCCCATGTCCGTGGAGACCTTCCACCAGAAACTCAATTGGCCCGGTCCAGCGACCCACGTGGCCAGCCAGGATTCGCCCGCCAACTCCATCATGAATCCGCCCACCGGCCCGCTGCGGGCTGCGTCGATGCCGTCGTGCGTCGTGTCGGTCCCAGGCCGCCAGAGGGCATCGCCGCCGCTCACCCACGGCAAGGCCAGCGCGTCCACCGCCTCGGCCAACGGAATGACCGTGACGAGGGAGCTGGTCACGCTGCCGGCCGCGTTGCGGATCGCCACGAAATAATCGCCGGCCTGAGGGGCGGTGAGGTTGCTTAGGACTAGCGAGGCGTTGGTCTGTCCCGGCAAAGGCTGGCCGCGGAAGTGCCATTGGTAGAACCAGGGCCAACTCCCGACCGCTTCCACCGACAACGCCACCGTCCGGCCCGCGTCCAAGAACTGGCTCTCGGGCTGCCGGAGGATCGTGGGCGGTGTGACCGTGTCGGTGATGAGCCGCACCTGGTCCACCCAACCGGCATCCGCTCCCCCGAGGGCCTCGTCGTCCCGGTCGTCCTTGGCGTAGACCCACTCCAACACAGACTGGCCTTCGCCGAGCGGAAAGGCCCTCGGCTCCCCCGCCACGTCGCCGGAAATCTGCGCCTCCAAGACACCGTTCACATAGAACCGCAAACCGTCGCCCGGCGCCTCCGACCACACGGTCCACCAGAACGACAGGCCTGCCGGCCCGCTCACGACGGTGCGCAGGCGCGACTGCTGGTTATGGGAGATGTTGCCGCTGCGCGCCGCGTCCACCCCGTCGTGGAAGAAGTTGCTCACCCCGAACCATTCCGTGGCGCCGTCTGTGGTCCATATCCGGCCAGGCGTGTCCAGCGCCTCGGCCAACGGCACCGTGTGCGGCGTGAACACGACTTGATCCAACCAGGCGGCGTCTTGGCCAGCAGTCCAGCCGTAGTCCTTCGCGTACTTCCAAGCCAGGACGTGGTGGCCTTCGGGGACCGTAAAGGTCTGAAGTTGCCAATCCACTCCGCCAGAAAGGCGCGCCTTGGTCTCTGAGCCGAGGCTGAACGACAACTTGTCGCCCTCATCCGAGGACACTTTCCACCAGAAGCTGACCTGGCCAGGACCCGTCACGCTGGTTTCGAGCTGCGAAGTCTGGTTGTGAGCGATCAAGCCGCTGCGCGCGGCATCCTGGCCGTCGTGGACAGTCGCCGACTGCCCAAGCCACGGCGCATCGCCCAGCGTACGCCAGACCCGGCCGGGCGTGTCCAGCGATTCGGCCAATGCCAGGCCAACGGTGAGTGCGGCGTTGGAACTGATCAGGGTTCCGGCCACGTTGCTCAAGAGGACCGAGTACTGGCCGGCTTGGACGAGGGTCACATTCGTCAAGGTCAGCGTCGCATTGTGGCACCGGGCAAAGGCGCGTCGTTGCGCTGCCACTGGTACGAGATCGGCCAACTGCCCAGCGCTTCCATGGCGAACGTGACGGTGGTGCCCGCCTCCACCGTCGTACCGACCGGCTGCTGAAGGAAGGTCGGCGCCGTGGTGGCATCGGTGATGAGCCGGACTCGGTCCACCCAACCGGCGTCGGCGCCGGCCAGGTCGCAACCGTCCTTGGCATAAACCCATTCGAGCGTGACCGGTCCCGGCGGCAGCGAGAATGCGTGTTGGTGCCAATCGACTTCGCCGGAAATCTGGGCCGCCACTTCGCCGTTGATGAGGAATTGGAGAAGGTCGTAATCGCGCTCCGACGACACCTTCCACCAGAAAGTCAGGATGCGCGGTCCGCTCACGGTGGTCTTGAGGCTGGAGTGCTGGAAGTCCGGAATGACTCCCGCCTGCGCGGCGTCCGAGCCGTCGTGCGTCAGGCTGGTTTCACCCAGCCATCCGGCGCCGCCAGCGGTGGTCCATGTCCAGCCCGGCGTGTCCAGGGCTTGATCCAAGGCCACGGCGGAAGCGGTGGGAACGAAGGCCACCTGGTCCAACCAGCCGGCATCCTGGCCAGCGCTCGTCGGGAAATAGTTTTTCGAGTAAACCCACTGCAAGGCGTGCGTGCCGACCGGCAGAGCGAGCACCACGTTGGTCCACTCCACTTCGCCGGAGAGGCTCATTTGCGAGGTGCCGTTGACGAAGAACTCGAGGCCGTCCCATAGGTTTTCGCAGGAGACTTTCCACCAAAAACTCAGATAGCCGGGACCGATCACGGTCGTTTCGAGCTCGCTCTGCTCGTTGTGCGTAATGGGGCCCGTCCGCGCGGCCGACTCCCCGTCGTGCGTCGTCGCCGTCTGCCCGAACCAGGGCGCTTGGCCGCCGGTGCTCCAGAGGCGGCCCGGCGTGTTGAGCGCCTCGGCCAGTGGGACGGACACGACCAGCGTGGCGGTGGTGCTGACGACCGTGCCTGCGGCGTTGCTGACGACGACGAAATACGCGCCGTGCTGAGAGGGCGTGACGCTGCTCCAAGTCAGCTCCGCGTTGGTCGCCCCGGCCAGCGCCGTGCCGTTGAAGTGCCACTGGTAGAACAACGGCCAACTGCCCAACACCTCCACCTCAAACCCGCCCGGCCCGCCCAGGCCCACAGTCTGATCGCCCGATTGTCGGAGAATGGCCGGGGCCAGGGATGCATTCGTGATCCAGCGGATCTCGTCCACCCAAGCAGCATCCAGGCCCGCCAGACCAGACTCATCCTTTCGGTAAGCCCAGATGAGCGACACCGGGCCCTCGGGGAGGGTGAAAGCTCTTTGCTCCCAATCTTGCTCTCCCGTGGCCAGGGCCCTGAGTTCCATGTTCACCAGAAGGCCCAGCACGTCGTAGTCGCGTTCGCACGACACTTTCCACCAGAAGCTCAGCACACCCGGGCCAGTCACGGTGGTTTCCATCACCGTGATGAACTGGCCGTATTCCACGTGCGTGATCGGGCCACTCTGCGCCGCGTCCACACCGTCGTGGGTGACGTTCGTCTGCCCGAACCAGCCCACGAAACCTGCGTTGGTCCAGGTCCATCCCGGCGTCTCCAGCGCGACGTCCAACGGGACCGCGGCACTCGAGGGCAGGAAACGGACCTGGTCCACCCAACCGGCATCCTGCACGGCGCCTCCACCCACGTCCTTCTGGTACAACCACTGCACGACCTGAGGGCCGGACGGGATGGCCACGTAACAGGGCTCCCAAGCGGACTCGCCGCTAATCTGCCTTTCCTTCGTGTCGCCCACCAGCAGCCCCAGCCAATCGTGACCGAGTTCCGATGAGGTCTTCCACCAGAAACTCAGGTACCCCGGTCCCGTCAGGGCGGTCTTGATCCAAGTGCGTTGGCCGTCGGGAATCGGCGCGCTTTGGGCTGCGTCCACGCCGTCCTGCGTCGTGAGAGTCTGCCCAAACCACGGCGCCTGGCTGCTGGTCTCCCAAGTCCAGCCCGGCGTGTCCAAAGCCGTGGCCAAGTCGGCCGCCGGCCCGCTGGGAGTGAACGTCACTTGGTCCACCCAGCCCACGCCGGAGTTGCAGACCCATCGGACCGTCTGCAGTCCGGGCGGGATGACTACCGCCTCAGACTCCCAGACTGAATCCTCCGTGATCCCGAGGCGCGGCTCGTCGCCGAGGTAAGACAGCATTCCCCAAGAGCCGCCTTCCAAGGTAACTCTCCACCAGAAACGCAACACCCCCGGCCCCGTCACGGTGGTTTGGAGAACAGACTCCTCGCGCGGCCCAAGCGCGCCGCTTTGCGCCGCATCCACGCCATCGTGCGTGACCTCCGTCTGGCCGAACCAGCGCGCGCCGCCCGTGGTCGTCCACGCCCAAGCGGGCGTGTCGAGCGCTTCGGCCAGCGGCGGCTTGACCGTGAGGGTCGCGATCGAGCTGGTCGCGGCGCCGGCCGCGTTGCTCACGACGACGAAGTATGATCCCGCCTGTGCGCCCGTCACGTTGGTGAGCGTCAACGTTGCGTTGGTTGCCCCGGTCAACACCGCCCCTTGAAAGTGCCATTGATAGAACAGCGGCGGGCTGCCCGACGCTTGCACGTCGAACGTGGCCGGGCTGCTGTCCGGCACCGCCTGGCTCTGCGGCTGCTTGACGATGGCGGGAGGAGTCGAACCGCCGGTGATCAACTGGACTTGGTCCACCCAAGCGGCATCCGAGCCCGCAGTGAAGAAGATGTTCTTGGTGTAAAGCCACTGGATCACAACGTCTCCCTCGGGCAGGGTGTACGACTTCTGTTCCCAATCGACTTCGTTACATATCCTCTCTTTCGCCTCGCCGTTCGCGTGGAACTCGAGGAAGTCGCCACTCCGCGTGATGAACTCATTCGTTCCCAACGACGACACCTTCCACCAAAAGGTCAGCACGGCCGGACCCGTCACGGTGGTTTGCAGGACCGCCTGCGCGTTGTCTGCCGTCGGCACGCATTGGGCGGCGCCCAGGCCGTCGTGCGTGACGTGGGTCTGCCCAAACCAGCCGCGGGTGCCCTGGTTCGTCCAAGCCCGACCGGGCGTGTCGAGCGCCACGTCCAGCGCCAGTGTCGAGGCGCTGGGCGTGAGAACGACTTGGTCTACCCAGTCCCCCCCTGCGTACGCTTTCCACCGGTCGGCCTGTGGTCCAGCCGGAATGAAAGCGAAGCGTTGGACCCAGTTGACCTGCGGGGTGAGGGCTCCAAAAGCGTCGAATTGCGCCTCGTCCTCGACGAACAACTCCAGCGCCCCGCCGCTCTTCCACCAGAAACTCAGGATGCCCGGCCCCGTCAGCGTGGTCTGGAGGATGGATTCCTCGCCCACCGCCACGCTGCCGCTCTGGGCGGCATCCGCCCCGTCGTGCGAGATCGCGGACTGTCCAAACCACCCAACGGGGCCGCTCGTGGTCCAGGCCAACCCGGGGGCATCCAGCGCATCGCCCAACGATTGACCGCGCGCGTCCCGGAGGACCAACGCCAGGAGGGCGGCCACACCCAAGGAAAATGCGCTGACCGACGAGTGTCGAGTGGTCTTCATAGTGGGTCTAGAGCGCGCGGTTGACCCGCTTGTGGGTCAGTTCGCTTGACGAATGCCGAGCGTTGGGGAGGCTCGTGTGGGAGAACCTCCCGAAGCGAGCGACGCCGGACGACGCGCCAAGTTGTGCGTGCCCCGCCGACCGTCGCTTCACCCGCTGCCCTCGTTCCCCGCCTGGTCGAAACCGACCTCAGCCAGGGCGCGCTCCCGCTAGCTCGGATGCTAGACATAGAGCTTCTGGAAGGTTCGAGTTTACCTTTATCAGAAATAGATAGACTGGGTCAACGTCGGATTCTTCGCCCCCATCTCATCCATGCCCAGGTTGGCAGCCCTGCGGTGGATGCGCTGGAAGGGCCGGGCACCCGCGTAAGTCCCGGCACTTTCTATGCGGGAGATCGCGCCGCACTCGGTGCAAGCCCAAGCCTGAGTTCGAGGGTCCGTCAGGGTGGTATGGCGCTGGGCGCGAGTAAGTCTGGCCAAAATGGCCATCTCGCGTTAGAGATCGGGCCATGAACAACGTCTCAGTGCATCCCTCGGCCGTCTTCCAAGGCCGAACCTCGCACCCCTGCCCGACTGCCATGCCATGAAGGCCCCTTCCCACGAGTTCCTCCGACTGGCCGGACGCATCCTCAACTCCGGTCAGGCCCGCACGCTGGTCGTGACCGGCAACATCTACGACCTGTTCTGTCTGCCTGGAAACGAGGGTGGAGACTACGTGCCGCTGCTGAGTTACCTGACTGCCCAATGGGATTTGCCCGGCCTGATGGTGATCACCTACGAGCTCAATGGACCGGTCCGGTTCACGCGCGAGGGGGACGCCGACAAACTGCGCGATGCGTGGCTGCGCTGGCGCAGCGGCTTGGACGCCAACCAACTCGCCGTCCAGCGCATGCTCGCCAAGGGCAAGGCCGCCGAGCAACTCGATGCGGTCGTCCACACTTACGACGACAGTCTCCGCAAGGCGCTGAACAATCCGACCCTCGCCCTCGAATTGCTGCGCCAAATGTGCCTCTGTTCCCGCACCGAGATCGGCGGCCAACGCCTGCTCGAGCAGCGGTTGCTCATCCTCATCGAAGGCGCCGATCTCCTGATCCCGGAAGCCCCCATCGCCAGCCTCTCCGACACCGACCGCCAGCGAGTCAGCATCTGCCACGACTGGTTCAGCGACCCGGGATTCCTGAACGGGGCCGACGGGGTCGTGTTGGTGGCCGAGTCGCGCAGCCTCCTGCACCATCGCGTGGCGCGCTTGCCCCAATTGCTCGCCGTCGAGGTGCCTTCCCCTGACCTGGCCACCCGCCGTCACTTCATCACGTGGTTCAACCGCCAGCAATCCAGCGAGGCCAAGATCAAGCTCTGGGGCACTCAGGAGGAACTCGCTCGCGCCACCGCCGGCCTCTCGCTCCACGCCTTGAGCCAGTTGCTCAAGGGCGCCACCCACGAGCAAAAAACCCTCAGCCAACAGGACGTGATCGCCAAGGTCGAGGACTTCATCCAGAGCCAGCTCGGCGAGGACATCGTCGAGTTCAAGAAACCTGTCCATACCCTTAAGGACGTGGTCGGCTTCAGGCGCCTGAAGGAGTTCCTGCGCCAGGAATTGATGCCGCGCTTCAGTACCACCGGCGCGGAAGCCCTCTCCGGTGCCGCGGTCTGCGGCCCCATCGGCGGCGGCAAAACCTTCATCTTCGAGGCCTTGGCTGCGGAGCTGGACCTCGTCGTCCTGGTCCTGAAGAACATCCGGAGCCAATGGTTCGGCCAAACCGACGTCATCTTCGAGCGCTTGCGCCGGGTCCTCGACGCCCTGGCCAAAGTCGTCATCTTCGTCGATGAAGCCGATACCCAGTTCGGTGGCGTGGGGCCGGACACGCACGAAACCGAACGGCGGTTGACCGGCAAAATCCAGGCCATGATGGCGGACCCCACCATGCGCGGCCGGGTCTTTTGGTTGCTGGTGACCGCCCGCATCCACCGCCTCTCGCCCGATCTGCGCCGCCCGGGCCGCGTCGGGGATCTCATCATCCCCACGCTCGACCCCGAGGGGCCCGATCGAGAGGAATTCCTACGCTGGGCGGTCAAGCCCGTCCTCGCCCACCCGCTGTCGACAGAGCACCTGACCAGCCTCGACCAGGCCACCCGCGGCTACTCCGCTGCGAGCTTCGCTTCCCTGCGCTCCGAGCTGAAGACCAAGGCCATAGGAAACCACCTCGACATCCAACAGATCTTGGCCGTGGTCTCCGATCACCTCCCTCCGGCCATCGAGGAGACCCGCCACTACCAGACCTTGCAGGCGCTGGTCAATTGCACCCGCCGCAGTCTGCTCCCCGATCCCCAGGTCACCGAAACCCAACGCCGCGCTTGGGAGGCAGAACTCCGCGCCCTCGAGGCGAAAGGTGTCCAGTGAATGGCAGGGTGGGCGGCAAGTTTTGGCATGACAGCCAACGGCGTTTGGGGTTGACTAGCTCCTATGGTTTCAGCGGGCGATGCCGGCAGCACGGGTTCCGATCCTCGTCCGACACCGCGCTATCAGGTGTTGTTGCTCGAGGATGACGAGGAGCTGGCCGCGGTGCTGGCGAAGGCGCTCCAGGGCCTAAGCTGTGCCACCGAACTGGTGACCAATGGCGTCGAGGGCCTGCGCAGCGTCATCGCCTCGGACTACGACGCCATTGTCTGCGACTTGGTCATGCCCAACCTGCCCGGGGACATGTTCTACCTCGCCGTCGAGCGCACTCGCCCGCATCTATGTCGGCGATTCGTCTTTATGACCGGCCACAAAGCGGAGCGGAACCTGGAAGAGTTCGCCCGCAAGGTCGGCTGCAGTGTGCTCTGGAAACCGTTCGAGCTCGACGCATTCCTCGAGGCCGTCCGCAAGGTCCTCCGTCGCGTCGAGCGCGAGCGGGCGGGCGCCAGCGGTGCGCGGGAGCCTTGAACCCACCGCCCCGCCGCTGGTCCGCGGCCCTGCTCTGCTCGAATCCCAGCCCAGCC